>Ga0224496_10000444_pt1 | contig 28768 bp, 27 predicted proteins | sample SF_Jul11_sed_USG_2_FD_168127 | JGI IMG/M metagenome (GOLD analysis project Ga0224496, IMG submission 168127) | Sediment microbial communities from San Francisco Bay, California, United States - SF_Jul11_sed_USGS_8_1 | ecosystem: Environmental > Aquatic > Marine > Sediment | place: USA...
TTGGTGAGATTGGTGCCTAGCTGAAGAATGGTCTTGGCCTGCGAGCGCTTGAGCGCCTGTGAGTCGGTATTGGCGTTGATAAACTCCACGCCCTCGATGTTGGCGGCGACCATGTGGTCGACAACATTCCCGCCACCTCCGCCTACGCCTATTACCTTTATTACAGCTTGCTGCCCATAGGTATCCATTAATTCAAACATATGTTGCCTCCAGTGTAGGTTTCCTTGAATCTATTGATCGATACATCCGCCCGTTCTCCCGCATCAAAAATTTCCCTGAAACCAGCTCTTCATCTTGTTCCAGATTCCTTTCGCGCCCACGTTAGTCCCCGGGTTTTGCACATACTGCTTGCCTTCCCGGCACCGCGCTCCGTACAAGACCAGCCCCACGCCGGTGGCGAAGATCGGGTTCTGCACCACACCCTTCAGCCCACCGACATACTGCGGCACTCCCAAGCGCACCGGCATGTGAAACACTTCTTCCGCGAGATCGACAACACCTTCCATCTTCGCGCTACCCCCAGTGAGCACGAGGCCACTGCCGACCACGTCTTCGAAGCCGCTGCGGCGCAGTTCCGCCTGAATCAGGCTGTAAAGCTCTTCGATCCGTGGCTCAATGACCTCCGCCAGCGTCTGGCGCGACAACTTGCGCGGCGGCCGGTCGCCCACGCTCGGCACTTCGATTGTCTCGTCGCGATGCGCCAATTGCGTAAGAGCGCAACCGTATTTTTTCTTAATGTCCTCGGCGTACTGCGTCGGCGTGCGCAGCGCCACCGCGATGTCGTTCGTCACCTGATCGCCGGCGATGGGAATGACGGCGGTGTGGCGGATGGCCCCGTCGGTGAACACTGAGATATCGGTTGTGCCTCCGCCAATGTCCACCAGGCACACACCCAGTTCTTTTTCGTCCTCGGTCAGCGTGGAGATGCTGGAAGCGAGTTGCTCCAGGATGACGTCATCGACTTCCAGCCCGCAGCGGCGCACGCACTTGACGATGTTTTGCGCCGCGCTCACCGCGCCGGTGACAATATGGACCTTGGCCTCGAGCCGCACCCCGCTCATCCCGATTGGTTCGCGAATGCCTTCTTGCTTATCGATGATGAATTCCTGCGGCAGGATATGCAGTATCTTTTGGTCCGCGGGGATGGCGAGCGCGCGCGCCGCCTCGATCACGCGTTCCACGTCCCCCTGCCCGACTTCCTTGTCCTTGATGGCGACGATGCCGTGCGAGTTGAAGCTGGAAATGTGCGAACCGGCGATGCCGGCATACACCGAGTGAATCTGGCAGCCGGCCATAAGCTCGGCTTCCTCGACGGCACGCTGAATGGATTGCACGGTCGATTCGATGTTCACCACCACCCCTTTTTTCATCCCGCGGGAGGGGTGATGTCCGACACCGATAATCTCCACCTCGCCAGTGGGCGCAATTTCGCCAACGATGGCGAGCACCTTGGAAGTGCCGATATCAAGTCCCACAATGAGTTTTTCGTCGTCTCGCTTCGCCATAATTACCCCTTGATGGCCACTCCTGTCCGTCCTGTTCCGATGGTGTCCACGCGACCCGGAACATCCCCATGACTGGCGGATCGGGCACCGGTTGGCTGCACGGCAAAACCGTTGGCATACCGAAGATCTGCCTGGGCAATGCCGCCAGATTGGTGCTTCAGCGTTTGCGCATAAACACGGGCAAAACGCTCAAGTTTAGATTCGGGATTATCCCGATCCAGCACGATGACCATCCCCCCCGCGAGCTCGAGCTGCCAGACACGGCGTGGTGTTAATGTGATGTTTTCCAGCTTCAAGTCCACCACGGCCAGGATCTGGCCGAGACGCTTGAAATGCTCCAATACCAGCCACCCGGTGCCTTCGGGACCCTGCAATCGAGAAAGCACGGCTGTTGGTTCGTTCAGTGTCACGCGCACAACGTCACCGGCCTGGTTGAGAAAGGCCCCGTCACTCCAACGCGCCGCCAGCTGTTGTTCCGTGAAACGGACATGCACGTCCTGTGGCCACTGCCGGCGGACCGAGGCCCGATAAACCCAGGGAAGCGATTCCACGCGAGTCTTGACTGCCTCGAGATTGAGCAAGAAAAAATTCCCACGCACGACATCGCCCACGGCGGCTTCCAGCTCCTTTTGCGTGACATGCTTAAATTCCCCCTCAAAACGCACATTCCGTACCGGGAAATGATCGGTACGCAGCAACCAGTCGGCGCCAAAGGCCAACATCAGCAGAACCGACAGCAGTGAGAACAGGAGCACGGCGGCCTTGAGCAGGCCCATCCCTTCGTTAGCCTTAGCGAGCAACATCTGCCGTCTCCAGAATCCGCAATACCAGTTCGTCGAAATCCATCCCCGCCTGCTTCGCGGCCTTGGGCACGAGACTGTGATCCGTCATGCCCGGGACGGTGTTCACCTCAAGGACGTAGGCCTGTCCCTGTTTGTCACACATGAAATCCACCCGGCCCCAGCCGCCGCAACCGAGTACGGCAAACGCCCGTTGCGCGAGCACCTGGATTGAGCGTTCCTGATCCGCGGGCAGGCCGCAGGGACAGAGATAACGTGTTGTGTCGAGAAGGTATTTCGCTTCGTAGTCATAGAATTCTCGATCGGTTTCGATCTTGATCAGGGGCAGCGCCTGATCGCCGAGAATTCCGCAGGTGATTTCCGCGCCATTGATAAAGCGCTCGGCAATCACCTGGTCGTCGTATTTGGCTGCGCTTCGCCAGGCCGACTTCAGTTCATTCACCGTCTTGACCTTAGTCACACCAAGACTCGATCCTTCGCGCACCGGTTTCACAAACAACGGCAGACCAAGCTTGTCTGCGACTTTGTCTAAATCGGTACCGGATTCGAGGACGGCGTACGCCGGTGTGGGGATGCCGACGGCCGACCAGAGATCTTTGCTTTTCAGTTTGTCCATGCCGAGCGCCGAACCGAGCACACCGCTGCCTGTATAAGGTATATCCAGAACCTCCAGTGCGCCCTGAATCACGCCGTCTTCCCCCCAGCGTCCGTGCAACATGATGAACGCTCGCTCGAACTTTCCGTCCTCCAGCCATCGAAAAGTGGACTTGTCAGCATCCACGCCGTGTGCGTCCACACCCTGGTGCTTCAGGGCGGCGAGCACCGCATTGCCACTCTTGAGCGAAACCTCACGCTCCGCGGAAGGACCGCCCATCAGTACTGCTACCTTTCCGAAATCCCTGTACTTCATGTCAGGTCACCAATTACCCGCACTTCGGGCACCAGCGATACACCATGGAGGTTTTCCACCGTGGCCTGGATCCTCGATATCAATCGTTCAATATCAGCCGCGGACGCACCGCCCTGGTTGACGATGAAATTCGCATGCAAATTGGAGACACAGGCCTTGCCCTCACAAGTTCCTTTCAGGCCGCTGGCTTCGATCAAACGCGCCGCGTGATCTCCGGGGGGATTTTTAAAAACCGATCCGGCATTCGGCAGTTGCGTCGGCTGGGTGGCGCCGCGCTTGGCGAGCAAGGTCTTGATCAGTGTTTTACCGTTCACGGTATCCCCGCGCGCGAGTCGGAAATGCGCGGCCACAAACCATTCCCCCCGGGGACCCTCGACCTTGCGGTAATCGATTTGGAAATCCTTAGGCTTCCGTGTGCGCCGTTCTCCATGACGATCGATGGTTTCCACCGCCTCAACGATCTTCCAGGTTTCGCCCCCGAAGGCGCCCGCGTTCATGGCCAGTGCTCCACCCACCGTGCCGGGAATGCCGGCCAGGAATTCCGCGCCCGTGAGTTCCCGCTCGGCACAGAAACGCGCCACCTTGGCTCCGGCCACGCCGGACTCAGCGCGCACCACGGCATCGCCCAGATCACTCAGTCCGCTCAGGGCGCCGCTGGTGATAATCACCACACCACGCACACCACCGTCCCGCACCAGCAGATTGCTTCCAAGCCCGACCCAGTGCACCGGTTCCTGTGATGGCAGCGTGGCGAGAAAAGCCGCGAGATCGTCGATATCCGCGGGGATGTATAGCCGTTCCGCCGGTCCGCCGACACGCCAGCTGGTGTGGCGCGACATCGGCTCGTTGATCAGCAGTTGGCCGCGCAGGGTTGTGTGGGAACTGGCCGGCATCATCCGGTTCTCCTCTTTTCCAGTAACTGCGCTAGCGTGGCGGCGACATTTCCGATCGAGCCCGCCCCCAGGGTCAGCAGCACATCATTGCCCTGCAGCATGTCATCCAGGGCCTGCGGGAGCATGTTGACCTCTTCCAAAAAAACCGGGTTGGTCTTGCCGCGCGCGCGGATAGCGCGACACAAAGCACGACCGTCCGCCCCGCTGATGGGCGGCTCGCCCGCCGCATAGACCTCGGTAATGATGAGTGCATCGATCTCGGCCAGCACCGCGCTGAAGTCGTCCAGCAGGTCGTGCGTGCGCGTGTAGCGATGTGGCTGGAACACGACAACCAATCGACGCTGCGGCCAGCTGGCACGCACGGCCGCGACAGTGGCGGCAATTTCGCGCGGATGATGCGCGTAGTCGTCAATCAGGATCACGTCGCCACCGTTGCGTAATAGGCGCCCGTTGATCTGGAAGCGCCGTGCAATACCGCCAAAGCTGGAGAGCGCCCGTGTGATGGACGGCTCTTTCACACCCAACTCGTGGGCGATGGCGATAGCCGCGAGTGCATTCAATACATTGTGTTGTCCCGGCAGATTCAACTCCACGTCAAGCCAGTTTTTTTGACCGCGCCGCTCAACGGTGAAATGCATCCGGGTTTCTTGCTGGCGAATATTCACCGCGCGCAAATCGGCTGGGGAAGCGATGCCATAAGTCAGCACCGGACGATGCACCTGCGGAATTATCTCTCGCACCACCGGATCATCGTGGCAGAGAATAGCCAGGCCGTAGAATGGAAGTTGTTGCAGAAAATCGTTAAAGGCCTGCCTGAGCCGCCCGAAATCACCGCCGTAGGTGGCCATGTGATCGGCGTCAATGTTGGTCACCACCGCCATAAAGGGAGACAGGTGTAAAAACGAGGCATCGCTTTCATCGGCCTCCGCTACCAGATATTGCCCACGGCCAAGGCGCGCATGCGTGCCGGCACTGTTAAGCCGCCCCCCGATCACGAAGGTCGGATCGAGTCCACCTTCGGCCAGGCAGCTGGCCACCAAGCTGGTGGTCGTGGTCTTGCCGTGGGTGCCGGCAATGGCGATCCCGCGCTGCAGACGCATCAACTCACCCAGCATCTCGGCGCGTGGAATCACCGGTACCTTGGCCTGACGCGCCGCACGTACTTCAGAATTATTCTCGTCCACGGCAGACGACATCACTACCACGTCCACCGCCTTGACCAGCTGCGGATCGTGACCGATGGCGACCTTGACGCCGAGGGAAGTCAGATGCCGGGTATTGGGAGACTCGCGCACGTCCGAGCCGGATACCTCGAACTCAAGATTGTGCAGCACCTCGGCAATACCGCACATTCCGGCGCCGCCGATACCGACAAAATGCACGCGTTTCACGCGGTCACGCATTGTCCGCAGCCTCGATACATACTGTTGCGACTGTCTCCGCCGCGTCAGTTACCGCCAGATGACGCGCGGCGCGCGCCAACTTGACTAACAGTTCACGATTTCCGGCAAAACCACTAAGGAGTTCCCGCACACGCGCCGGGTTAAATTCTGCAGGGGGCACCAACACGGCTGCGTCGCGCTCGGACAGAAATTGCGCGTTCAAAGTTTGATGATCATCCACAGCATAGGGATAAGGAACCAGAATGGCGGCGGAACCGGAGGCGGCAATTTCAGCGATCGTCATGGCCCCGGCGCGGCACAGCACCACGTCCGCCCACGCGTAGGCCTGTGCCATGTCGTCGATGAATTCTGTTACTTTGGCTGGCACGTCGCTGTAAGCATCCTTCACCATTTCTGCATGATGGCGTCCGCATTGATGCCAGATCTCCAGCCGGACGTAAGCGGGCAATTCCTGCACGGATTCAGGGACGACTTCATTGAAGATCTTGGCGCCCTGACTGCCACCGACGATCAGCAATCTCAGGGTTCCTCGGCGTGACGCCAGCCGCTCTTCCGGCGGTGCAATCGCGGCGATTTCATCTCGCACCGGATTGCCCACGGGACGTGCCACGACATGCCGCCCGAAAGCATTGGGGAATCCGCTCAGCACCCGGTCGGCGAGCGGCGCCAGCCACTTGTTGGTCATTCCCGGAATGGCATTCTGTTCGTGGATCACCAGCGGTATCCCGAGCAAGGACGCCATCAATCCTCCAGGTCCCGCGACAAAGCCGCCCAGGGACAACACGGCATCCGGTTTGCGACGGCGCAGCACGCGGAAGGCCTGCGCCATGGCGTACAGGAGCGTGAAAGGAAACAGCCACCATCGAAGCAGGCCCTTGTGCCGCACGCCCTGGATCGTCAGCCACTCCATGTCGATCGCAAGCCCCGAGGCCGGCACGGCATGCGCCTCCAGTCCCCGGCGCGTGCCCAACCATACGACCTGCACGCGCTTCTCCAGCAACCGGCGCGCCACGGCCAGTCCCGGAAAGACGTGACCGCCGGTTCCACCCGCCATGATTAGCACGCAACTCATCCCTTCCCCCAATCACCGGTAGACACCTCGCGGCCGATCAGGAGCAACAGACCCATGGCGATGCAGCTCGAAAGCATGCTGGACCCGCCGTAACTCACAAACGGCAACGTCAGCCCCTTGGTGGGTAACAACCCCATGTTCACACCCATATTGATCATGGCTTGGCTGCCGAGCAGCAGGCCAATGCCCTGCGCCAGACGCGCGCTGTAAACCTGACCAACGGCCTCGGCGTGACGCGCGATCACGAAGGCACGCACGATAATGATGCCGAACAACACCATGATCCCGAGCACAGTGACGAGCCCCAGTTCTTCGGCAAGCACCGCGAATACAAAGTCGGTGTGAGCCGCCGGGAGATAAAAAAGCTTTTGCACGCTGGCCCCGAGGCCGACCCCCAACCACTCGCCGCGACCGAAGGCGATCAGCGCCTGAACCAGTTGGAATCCGGTGTTGTAGGGATCGGCAAACGGATCCATAAAACTGGTTGCCCGCGCCATGCGATACGGCGAGATGATCGTGAGCAACACCATGCCACCGATACCCACACTGAGCACCAGCAAGAAGTGCCAAAAGCGCACTCCACCGAGGAACAGCATGGCGAACACGGTGACAGCAATCACCACCAGCGAACCCATATCAGGTTCCATCAATAGCAGGGCCCCGATAATCGCCACCACCAAACTGATCATGACGATGCCCTGGGTGAAATTTCTGAGCGCCTCCTGCTTGCGCACCAGGTAACCGGCGACATACACCACCGCAAAGAGTTTCATGAACTCTGAAGGCTGCACATTAAAGATACCGAGCCGTAACCAGCGCGAACTGCCATTGACCGTGGCGCCAACACCTGGAATCAAAACCAAGAACAATGAGACGATGCCGATCAGCAGCAGAAACGGACCGATCTTTTGCCACCAGCGCACGCGTGTGCGCATGGTGAATGCCATCAACATCAAACCAAGCATTGTGTAACCGGCATGTCGTACAAGAAAATAGGTGTCGCGCCCCATCTCACGATCGGCATAGGCGATGGACGATGAATACACCATGACTACACCCACGGCGATCAAAACAAAGGTGCTGGCCAGCAACCACCGATCCCACACCGGACGCGTCTTGACAGTCGAACGCAAGACACTGGGCATAATGATGGCGCTCATTTCACCACCTCACTTACGGCCTGGCGGAACACTTCCGCGCGATGCTCGTAATTGCGAAACATGTCTAAGCTCGCACACGCCGGGGAAAGGAGCACCACGTCGCCGGGCTGTGCCAGACTTTTGGCCATGCGCACGGCCGCGTGCATGTCCTGAGCGTGATGCACCGGCACGACTCGCTCGAGTGCTGCCTCGATGCGCGGCGCATCGCGCCCGATCAGCACTACCGCGCGCGCATGCTGGGCACAAACAGGTTTTAGGCCGCTGAAATCCTGACCTTTTCCGTCGCCCCCGGCGATGAGGACCACTGGCGAGGTCATGCCTTTCAGCGCCGCCACCGTGGCGCCGACATTCGTTCCTTTCGAATCGTCATACCAGCGCACACCGTTTCCCTCCGCGACAAATTCGGTGCGATGCTTGAGTCCCTTGAATTCCCGCACAGCCACGATGGCCGCGGCGGGTGCCACACCAGCGGTTTCGGACAGCGCCAGGGCCGCGAGCACGTTCGCCAAGTTATACCGTCCGGCAAGGGACACTTCACGTGTTGGCAACAGCGCCTGTTTACCGTGCACGAGCCATTCCTCGCCGTGTATTTCATCGAGACCGTAGTCTTGCGCGGCGAGAGGCCGGCCCAGTCCGAAACAGACCACACGCCGCCCCGACTGGCGCATGCGCATCACGTGAGGGTCGTCGGCATTGATGACCATGGTGCCGTTGCCGCGGAAGATACGCGCCTTGGCTCCGGCGTACTCATCCAGGTCGTGGTAACGGTCCATGTGATCAGGCGTAAGGTTAAGCACAACCGCGGCACGTGCGTTGAGACTGGTCGTTGTCTCCAGCTGAAAACTCGAAAGCTCCAGCACGTAGACATCCGGTTCGTCATCCGAGAGCAATGCCAGCACGGGCACGCCGATGTTGCCCCCGACGGCGGTCTTGAGACCCGCCTGCCGGCAGATGTCGCCGGTCAGCGCGGTTACGGTGCTTTTTCCATTGGTGCCGGTCACGGCGATAACCGGCGCGGTCGCCTCGCGTGCAAACAGTTCAATGTCGCCAATCACTTCCACGCCTTGTTCAAGCACGCGCGAAATTTCCGGTTCCTTAACGGAGACGCCGGGGCTCACCACGAGCAGGCCGGGGTTATCAAATAGCGCGGGTGTCAAACCTCCGGTATATACCGCCACCTGTGGAAACTCGCGCCGGAGTTCATCGAGTTTCGGCGGCTGTTCACGCGTATCCACCACGGTGACGTCAAAGCCGCGTATCGTCAGATGGCGCACGCAGGAAAATCCCGTGAGACCGAGACCCACCACCAGCGCGCGTTTTGTCTCCGTTTTGGCCATTAGTGTCGCATTCATGATTCAGCGAATCTTCAGCGTCGCCAAGCCAATGAGCACGAGTATCAGGGAGATGATCCAAAAGCGCACGATCACCCGCGGCTCGGGCCAGCCCTTCAACTCAAAATGATGGTGCAGCGGCGCCATGCGAAAAATGCGCTTGCCCGTGAGCTTGAACGACACCACCTGCAGCATCACCGACAACGTCTCCATTACGAAAATGCCTCCCATGATGAAGAGCACGATTTCCTGGCGTACCACGACTGCTATCGTGCCGATGGCCGCCCCAAGTGCCAGCGCGCCGATATCGCCCATGAACACCATGGCGGGATAAGTGTTGAACCACAGGAAGCCAAGGCCAGCGCCCACGATGGCGCCGCAGAAAATTAACATCTCGCCGGAGCCGGCGATGTAAGGAAATCCGAGGTAGGCGGAAAACTTGAGATGCCCCATGACATAGGCAAAGATGCCCAATCCCGCCGCTACCATGACGGTCGGCATAATTGCCAGACCATCGAGGCCGTCTGTCAGGTTCACCGCGTTGCTGCTGCCGACGATTACCAAGTAGGCGAGCAAGATATAAGCCGGCCCCAGGTCGATAATGATGTTCTTGAATAGCGGAACGATGAGCGCTGTATCCGCCGGACTCTTGGCGGTGTAATACAGGAACAGCGCCAGTGCGAGACCGGACACCGACTGCCAGAAAAACTTGGCTTTGGCACCGATACCACGCGGGTCTTTATTGACAATTTTCTTGTAGTCATCGATCCAGCCAATCGCCCCGAAGGACGCGGTGGCGAACAGCACAGCTAACACAAAACGGTTGGTCAGGTCAGCCCACAGCAGGGTAGTGATGGCGATGGAGACGAGAATCAGTGCGCCCCCCATGGTCGGGGTGCCAGCCTTGGCAAGATGGCTCTGGGGACCATCTTTGCGCACGGTCTGTCCGATCTGGCGCACGTCCAGGCGGCGAATCATGGCAGGCCCGATCCAGAAGCTGATCAGGAGAGCCGTCAGTACCCCCAAGATGCTGCGCAACGTGATGTAGCGAAACACGTTCAAGAACGAAAATTCCGGCGTCAGCATCTCGAAGAGGTAGAACAACACCTAGCGTCCTCCTTCGGTGGACGCTGCGACCGGTGATTTTTTCGTGATGCCGGCGACGATCCGCTCCATGCGCATGATGCGCGAACCCTTGACCAGCACCGTCATGTCGGCATGCAGGCAGTTTAGAAGAGCTTCGATCAGGGACTCGTGGGTCTCAAAATGGCGCGCGCCCTTACCGAACGCGCCCACGGCGATGCGGGAAAATTCACCGATGGCGAACAGCCTTTGGATGCCGATGCGGGTTGCCAGCTCCCCGACACGGAAATGAATGTCAGCGGACGAAGAACCGAGTTCGCCCATATCACCCAGTACCAGCACGCGTTCACCGGAAAATTCCCTGAGCACCTGCAATCCCGCGGCGACCGAAGTGGGATTGGCATTATAGGTATCATCGATGATGCGGGCGTTGCTGATGCCACGTTTCACCTCAAGACGGCCCGAAACCGTCTTGAGTTTCGCAATCCCGATTTTCACCTGCTCGAGCGAAGCGCCGGCGGCGATCGCCGCACCCGCACCCGCGAGCGTGTTCAAGACATTATGTCTTCCTAACAGGGGTACGCGCATTTCGATGTCTCCTTGGATGGTAGTTTTAAGATGGATGACACTGCCGGACTCGGTGAGTCGGTATTCAGCGGTGACGTCGGCCGGCCGGTCCAACCCGAAGGTCAGACATTTGTGCTTGCCGATTAGCGTTTTCCAATAAGAAAAATATTCATCATCGGCATTTAGCAAGGCCGTTCCAGCCGTTCTCAAACCAGAGAAAATCTCTCCCTTGGCGCGGGCTACGCCCTCGACTGTACCGCCGACACCGGCCAGATGTGCCTCACCTGCGTTAGTAATGAGCGCGACGGTCGGCCGCGTCATCCGCGAGAGATATTCGATCTCACCAAAATGGTTCATGCCCAGCTCAATCACGGCAAAACGGTCACTGGCGCGCATGCGCACCAGCGTGAGCGGCACACCGATATCGTTATTGAGATTCCCGCGCGTGATGCATCCCGGTCCGATCTCGCCCAGAATGGCGCCGAGAATTTCCTTCACCGTGGTCTTGCCGTTGCTGCCGGTGATGGCAATGACGGGAAACCCGAACTGATTGCGCCAGAACGCACCCAGGTTGCCGAGTCCCAGTCGTGTGTTGGGAACCTGCACGTAAGGAAGCGGTGTATCCATGTCTCGCGCCAGCATCGCCCCCGCCGCGCCGGCATTGATGGCTTCGGCCAGGAAGTTGTGGCCGTCGTAGCGTTCGCCCTTGATCGCGATATAGAGATCGCCGGACTGCAGGCTGCGCGTGTCATGACTGACACCGGTGAATACAGCATCCGCCCCCTTGAGCGGGCATTTCAGAACATCGGCGAGTATCGCGAGGGACATCACGCCGCCACCTCCAGGAGCGCTCGTACGGTATCCCGGTCACTGTAGGGCAGTCGTTCGTTGCCGACTTGCTGATAGTCTTCGTGTCCCTTTCCGGCGATGAGAACGATGTCATCTTCGCCAGCGTCTTGGATGGCCGTGGCGGTAGCGGACCGGCGGTTGCGCATCACTTGCGGGGTGGCGCGCATCCCACCGACAATATCGGCGATGATGGCATCGCCTGATTCATGACGCGGATTGTCGTCGGTGAGCACCACGACGTCTGCCAGCCGCTCGGCTATTTCGCCCATCACCGGGCGTTTGCCGCGATCACGGTCGCCGCCGCAACCGAAGACACACCAGAGTTTTCCTCGCGTATGCTCGCGCAGGGCCAACAAGATTTTCTCAAGCGCATCCGGGGTATGTGCGTAATCCACCACCACGAGTGGCAATCCATTCGTTCCGCCAAAGCGCTCAACGCGTCCTGCCGGGGGATGCGCCCGGGATAACCGTGCGGTCGCCTCGTACAACTCCACGCCTAGGGCCAGCAACGTTGCCAGAACCGCTAACAGGTTGAAGACATTAAATCGACCTATGAGCGGACTGCGAATTTCAGTTTCGCCGTCAGGTGTCCGCACCCGCATCCACAACCCGTCGGATGAAGGCCGAACTTCCTGTGCACGCACATCACCGCCTTCAATGCCATAGCTCAGAGAATTCACCTGCGTGCCGAGTCCGAGCAGCAGCTGACGCCCGTAGTCATCGTCATGATTGATCACAGCAAATTTCAATCCCTCCATCGCAAACAATCTGGCCTTGGCCTGGCCATAAGCTGTCATGTCGCGGTGATAATCGAGATGGTCGCGCGACAGGTTGGTAAAAACCGCGACATCGAATTGCACGCCGTTCACACGCCCCTGTTCAAGCGCGTGCGAAGAAACTTCCATCGATACCTGGGCCGCCCCCTGACGTAGATAATCCGCCATCAGGCGCTGCAACGTCATGGCATCGGGCGTGGTATGCATCGAGGCGTTGAGCGTTCCCGGGAATCCACAGCCGAGCGTGCCGATCACAGCACAGCGCCGGGGCGGCTGGTCGAGGGCCTGCGCGAGCAGCTGAGTACAGGTCGTCTTCCCATTCGTGCCGGTAACCCCCACCACCACCAGGCGTCGCGACGGTGACCCATAAAAGCGATCTGCGATAATCCCAATTTTCTGATTAAGACCTTCCACACCGAAGGCTGGCACTGGCGCGCCGCGGAATGCAAAATCGTCGCCCTTTTCATATGCGATAGCACAGGCGCCCGAAGCCACGGCATCGCCGATGAAATCCCGTCCATCGGTCAGCATGCCCGGCACCGCCAGAAATAGATCCCCACCTTGCACGCGCCGGCTGTCGGTTTGCAGGCCGCGCACTTCGCAATTGGCCACGCCGGGCACGCGCGCCATTCCTTCGAGCAGATCGCGCAGGGTGATGGGTTGCTGCATCATTCAACCACCCGTTCGCTCTTGACCGTGATGAGGCGAGTTTCCGGGCGCGGGGCATCCGGTGGAACATCAAGCAGTCGTAGCGCCCCGGTCATTACGCGTCCAAATACAGGAGCCGCCACCACGCCGCCGTAATAACCGCCACGCACCGGCTCATCCACCGTCACCACCATCACCAACCGTGGCGAAACAACTGGGGCAAATCCGGCGAACCAGGCAACGTATTTGTCATCCGAATAGCCTTCCGGCGTCAGCTTGCGCACGGTGCCGGTCTTGCCGGCCACGCGGTAATCCGCCACCTGCGCCGCCCGCCCGGTGCCGATATCCCCCACGGCCAGTTCCAGCATGGACTGGATACGACGCGCCGTATCAGTGGACATGATGCGTTCACCCTTCGGAATTGCATCCGAATGTTGCAATGTCAGGGGGAGCGCGATCCCGTTATTCGCCAGTGCCAGATAGGCGCGTGCGAGTTGCAAAGGAGTGACGGAGATACCGTAACCGAAGGAAATACTCGCCTGATCTACCGGTACCCATTTTGAATAGGGGTTGAGGAGTCCCACAACCTCACCCGGCAACTGGATGCCGGTGGCTTGTCCGAATCCGGCGCTGTGCAGCATTTCCCAGATGTTCTTCTTGTTCAGCGACAGTGCGATTTTGGAAATCCCGACGTTGCTCGATTTTTCAATAATGCCTGCAACTGTCAGCACACCGTAGTTATGAATATCCCGGAACAGCCGGTCTCCCACTTGCAACGTCCCCGGGGTGGTATCGATGATGCTGCCAGGAGAATATTTCCCGCTTTCCAAGGCGCTCGCTATCGTGAAAGGCTTGAGCGTGGAACCTGGTTCGAAAAGATCCGTGACGGCGCGATTGCGGAACAATCCACTGCGCAGCCCGGCCCGGTTATTAGGATTAAAATCTGGCTCGTTTACCAGCGCGAGTACTTCTCCGGTACGCGCGTCCAGTACGATCGCACTCCCGGCGCGCGCACCATGTTCGCTAACGGCCGCTTTCAACTCGCGATAGGCGAGATACTGAATGCGCCGGTCGATGGAAAGCACCAGATCCCTTCCCGGTTTTGGCAGTACGACGCTTTCGGCGACTTCCACCGCCTTTCCTTGCAGATCCCGCAACAATCGCTTGGCGCCCGGCACGGCGCGCAAGGTCGTGTTATACGCCAGTTCCACTCCTTCCTGGCCCTGATCGTCGATATTGGTGAATCCAATGACGTGACCGGCCACGGAACCGAGCGGGTAGTAGCGACGGTATTCGCGCTGCAGGGCGACACCCGAAATTTGGAGCGCCATCACGCGTTCCGCCTGCGGCGGCGGCACGTGACGCTTGAGATACATGAACTCGCGGTCCTCGTATTTTCGGACCAGTTGGGCGAGTTCGCGCGGATGCATCTCAAGCATGGCGGCTAGTCGTGACCAATGCCGACGTCCCTTGGAAAGAGATGAAGGATGCGCCCATACCGAATCCACCGGCGTGCTGACTGCAAGTGGCGAGCCATGGCGGTCGAGGATCATGCCCCGATGCGAGTTGTCCTTGACCAGGCGTGAGTGACGCTGATTCCCCTGGTTCTGGAGAAAATCGGAATTGAACACCTGCAGATAGACAGCACGCGCCGCCAGCAGAATGATACCGCCCAATAAGAAAAACAATACGATGGCATTGCGTACCGGATGGCGGGTTTTGGCACGGCGCGTCATAAAGCAGAATCCGGTTTCATGCGAACGACACGGATACTGGATGCATCGGGCGTATCCATGTCTAGACGCTTGCGTGCCATCATTTCGATGCGGCGATGTTGCGACCATGCACCTTCCTCGAGAAGCAACTTTCCCCACTCGACATTCAAGGCATCCCGTTCCGCCTGTTGTGCCTGCAACTCGGAAAAACGCTGTCGACTTTCATGCCGGAGTTGCACCACGATAATCGAAACCAAGACTACTGCAGCAAATAGAACAATGATGCGCCTAGGCATCTTTCGTACTTCCAATAGTGCGTTCAGCTACGCGCAATATGGCGCTGCGGGCACGCGGGTTTTGCCGGACTTCCTTTTCACTGGCGCGGATTGCCTTGCCGATGATTTTCAGGCGCGAACGGGTCGGGTCATGGCGCACTGGCAATCCCGGCGGCAATTCGCGGCCTTTCGCTTCCTGACGCATGAAACGCTTCACTGCTCGATCCTCGAGAGAATGAAAACTTATTACCACCAGTCTTCCTCCGGTCGCCAGCGCACATATGGCTTGTGGCAGTGCCGCATTCAAGGCATCAAGTTCCTGATTGACGTGGATCCGGATGGCCTGAAAGGTGCGCGTCGCCGGGTCCTTATTCCGTTCGCGCGTGGGAACTGCCTGCGCGACAATTTCGGCCAGACGGCGCGTGGTCATGATGGGCGCGAGGGAGCGTTCACGCAAAATGACGCGCGCAATGCGCCGGGCAAATCGCTCTTCGCCGTAGTCGCGCAGGACATGGACAATTTCATTCTCGTCCGCTCGATTTATCCAGTCAGCCGCGGATTCACCGGTAAGTGGATCCATGCGCATATCGAGCGGTCCATCAGTGCGAAAGCTGAAACCACGATGGGGATCTTCTAACTGGGGTGAAGAAACACCGAGATCGAAAAGAATGCCGTTGATATTCCCCTGGAGCCCAAGCTCGTTGCACATCCGTCCGAGCATGGAAAACGATCCTTGGGAGATGTTCACGCGTGCATCGTTACTGAAACGGCGGCGCGCATCCTCGCAGGCAAGCGGATCCCGGTCAAACACCAGCAGTCGTCCCTGTCCGCCGAGTTTTTCTAATATTTTCTGCGCGTGCCCACCCCGTCCATAAGTGGCATCCACATACACTCCGTCTTCCTTCACCTGTAGTGCCTGCAATGCCTCCTCCAGCAGTACCGGGACATGGTGATGTCCATTCACGCGTTATTATCTAAAGCGAAAGCGACTCGAGATCGGGCGGAAGCTTGTCATCCTCCTTGCCTTCGCCTTCGAGCCATTCACTCCGACGCGCATTCCATTTCGCTTCGTCCCAGATTTCAAATTTGTTCCCCTGCCCAATCAGCACCACTTCCTTGTTGAGCCCCGAAAATTCACGCAGTGGCGGAACCAGCAGAATGCGGCCGTTCCCGTCCATTTCACATTCGGTGGCATGACCCACGAGCATGCGCTGAAGCTTCCGCGTCTGCTTGTTGAAACTTGAAAGTTTCATGATCTTGCGTTCGATCTCTTCCCACTCCGGTTGCGGATACAAAAGCAGGCAGTGGTCGCTGTCGAAGGCATTGATGGTGAGCACCATCAGTCCGTTGCACGCACGCGCGAGTTGATCGCGATAGCGCGTCGGGATGGCCATGCGGCCTTTGCTGTCGAGCGACAATGTGTTGACACCGCGAAACATTTTTCCCCGCTATTTCCCGCTTCAGTCCACAAAAAACCACATTTATCCACTTATTGACACTATAGATACGGGGGTGAGGAAGTGTCAAGACAAAACTGTCATAAATGAATAATTTCTTCTTTGCAGGACAGTGAGTTAGTGAAGGAAGATGAATCGACAGGGGGAGAACACAAGACGAATCGCTTTTCTGACTCAAAGCGATATCATTTGATAACGAAAGTGATACTAAAAACTCATGGAAAAACAGAAAATTAAATACATATGTTAATGTAAAAAAAGGAGTTGGCCGGTAAGCCGGGTTCTGTCGTAGACAGCCATTCATCTGGGACGCCTGTCGCCAGGCGCCTCATGCGGCCTACCCGGGAACAGTGCGGGCCGCACTATCGTTCCCCTATTTGGCCTTACTCCGGGTGGGGCTTGCCCTGCCACGGGATGTTGCCATCCGCGCGGTGCGCTCTTACCGCACCATTTCACCCTTACCAGCCCTTGCGGGCTTCGGCGGTATATTTTCTGTGGCGCTTTCCATCGGCTCGCGCCGCCCAGGTGTTACCTGGCACCCTGCCCTATGGAGCCCGGACTTTCCTCCCCTCGCCCACGCGAACGTGGTCGGGCAGCGGCTGTCTGGCCAACTCCGGAGCTTATTATACCAGCCGGCGGCCGGTTCCCATCCGGAAATCTCAAGTCGACGCCAATCCGACATTAAAACCGACCGAAATCCGCGCACGATCTGACTCATTGCGCGTCACCTGGTGCAATACCCCGGGAGAGAAAAACACGAACATTCCCGTGTGTGTTTCGACTTCGATTCGCCGGTTATCGCGGACCAACAACAATTTTCCGGAGCCGGGCGGCACGTCAATATAGTAAGCGCCCGAAAGCAGTTCATCCGCGTCATCGTGCATGTGGGGAAAGGTGCGCTCGCCCGGTTGCATGATGTTGAGCCACCATCCCAGGGCCAAATGATTCTTCGGACGCATCAGAATGTGCGCCGCCAGGGCCGTCGCCAGATCAAGAATTACCCGCAGCTCCGGAATCGACTCGAGCGAGACATATATGTTTTCATAGCGTCCTCCCAAATAATGATTCCGCCGGACAACGGCCTGATCCGTCAGCCGCTCGACTCGGACGCGCATCACCGCATTTAAAACCTCACAATCGCGGCATTCTCCGGTCTGAAGCAGAGGCGGATCGGCATTATTTTTCGGTCTTTTTTCCGGGAGCGAAGAGATCACTGAGTTTGTCCCGTGCCGTCGCCGCTTTGTCATCGGGAGCCGACGCGCCGCTGAACAGGTCATCAAACTTGGCCTTGGCTGCACTCGATTTGCCTGTGCCAGGCGGGTGGTGGGCATCAGGACGAGGCCTGAACCAGTCACAGAAATTCGCGCCTTCCTTGTTCCGCACCTCTTCGGCGCGGTCTTCGTCGCACTGCTCCGCCACGTTCGGATTGAAAAATCGGCATAACCGGCAGCAGTGCAGATAGGCGCGGCATTTAGGGCATTCCGCCTCACGGCTCAAGGGCAAAGGGAGCGTGGCCAAGGACGCGCCGCATTTCCAGCAAATCAGATCCGTCGAGAAACGCATCAATTATTTCACTTAAAGACAAGCTTGAGGAACGATTGCAGCTCGTCCCACGATTCCTTGTCGACCTTGGCATTGTAAGCAAGAGGCAAATTGAACTTGGCGCCATTGGCATCAGCATCAGGATTGGTAAAACTGTGTTTGGCGCCGGGATAATTCACGAACTTGTAATCGATTTTGGCAGCCTCCATTTCCTTTTTAAATGCCGAAATCTGTTCCGCTGGCACGAAAGGGTCTTCTGCCCCGTTCATCACCAGCACTTTGACTTTGCTTGGCTTGGCCGGATTCCCAGTCCCCAAACTCCCGTGGAAACTCGCCACGCCGCGCAAATTCTCACCGGCCCGCGCCATTTCCAGCACAACACTGCCGCCAAAACAATAGCCGATCGCGGCCACACGCTTGGCGTCCACGCGCGATTGTTTCTGGAGCAGCTTCATGCCCGCTTCGAAGCGCGATTTCATCAGAGGAAAGTTCTTGCGCACCTCGCCGGAGAATTTTCCGGCATCGTCAGGATGGTGCGCCTGTTTGCCACCACCATACATATCGAGTGCCAGCGCTACGTAGCCTGCCTCCGCAAGTTTGCGCGCGCTATTGCGCGCGTGCTGGTTGTGGCCCCACCACTCATGCACCACCAGCACGCCCGGGCGCTTGGCTTTGATGGCGTCGTCATACACCAAGTAACCCTGGTGAACGGTGCCATTTGACTTGTATTCGACTGGTTCTCCCTTGATCGCCGCCTGGGCCGATGCCAGGCCGATGAAAATCGTCAGAACTGAAAATATGATTCTCCGCATGACCTGTCTCCTTTTATTTTGGCAGTTTCCCGGAAATATGCCCGGGACATTTTACAGAAATGGCCGAGAGGCTAGACTCAGCCTAATGCCACTCCGGCTTGCCCGTCAAATCCGTAATGCCCCTTGAGCACGACATCGCCAGGCTATTTGTTCCTGACGGGGAAGCCGTCACCATCGTTCCACTCAGACACGGGCTGATCAACGACAGCTTCTTAGTGACCACGAAATCCGGACCTTGGGCCGTGCTGCAACGAATCAACCGTCATGTCTTTCCGAAGCCCGAGCTGATCATGGAAAACCTGCGTGTGCTTGCGGCGCATGTTCGCGGACGTGCTGTTTCCGGTAATGCCGCAGGTGATGAAATTCGTTTGCCGGAAATATTGAAAACCCAAGACGGCCGGGATTATGTCATCGATGCCGAGGGTGGATGTTGGCGTGCGCTGGAATATATCGAAGATTCACAAACCATCGAATCAATCAAAGAAATCAGGCAGGCCGAAGAAGTGGGAGTTGCTCTCGGCCGGTTCCATACCCTGATCCATAATCTCGATCCCGCGCGGCTGCATCAAACACTCCCCGGTTTTCATGACGCGCCGGGATACTTTACCCGCTTCCTCCGGGCCTCCGCCCGGCCACGACATGTCTTAGTCGAGCGAAATCTGCTGCAAGGACTGTCATTCGTGGAGAACCGCTGGGGCCTCACGCGTGTCCTGGATCAGGCCCGGCGCGACGGCAAGCTCATGATCCGACCGATCCATGGCGACACGAAACTCAATAATTTTCTTTTCAATAAAAACACGGGTAAGGCGGTCAGCCTGATCGATCTGGATACCGTGCAGCCCGGATTGATTCATTTCGATATCGGCGACTGCCTGCGTTCTTGTGCCAACCCTGCCGGTGAATCACCTGAAGACATTGCCTCGGTATGCTTTGATCTCGATATCGGGCGTGCAATTCTGGAGCATTATTTTGCAGAAACCAGGGAATTCCTGACACGAGCAGATTTCGAGTATTTCTATGACGCGATCCGGCTCATTCCCTTCGAGTTGGGCTTGCGTTTCCTCACCGACCACTTGGAAGGAGATCACTACTTTAAAATCGACCATCCCGGTCAGAACCTGCACCGGGCACAGGTGCAGTTCCGTCTGACGGCCAGCATCGAAGAACAGGAACAGCTGATAAAAAAGCTGATCACCCGCTTTGCCGTCATGCACAGCCGCTAGGACGGTAGAAAATCGATAGGGTAGGTCACCACCATCACATCCACGTCTTTGGCCCCAAAATCAAAGAGCCGCACCCGGGCGACCAGTTTACGTTCAAGATCCGGAACGCGCAGTTCGCTCGAAACCACCTCACAGGCCGTAACACGGCCTGAAGGGGCAATCGTGAGCTTGAGGAGCACCTTGCCCTGCAAGGTGGGATCCACGCGCAACGCGCGATTATACAAGGCGTAAATGGCGGCCTTGTTCTTGTCGAAGATCAACTTAATCTCTTCTATCGAGCGCGAGGCCTGACCGCTGCCGCCACGACGCACACTCCCATTTCCACCTCCGCCACCGACCGGGCTGCTGACCTGTGTGGTCGATCGTCCCGCCAACCCACCGCCGCCGGTATCCCGGCTCAGTCGCGCCGTATTGATTCCACCGCTGCCGCCGGAAATATTCGAGGTCACGAGCGATCGCTCCGGCGTTCTGGCGCTGGATCCACTGCTGGCTGTCAACTTCGTGGTTTTTTTAAGGTTGGCCGTCACGGAATCGTCGCGCAGATCGGCCAGATCATCCTTGAACGCGAGCAAACCGGAGCGCTCGGCCTTCTTTCGTGCCGACTCTGCCGTTTTCACGACCGGTTTGGGGATTGGCTTTTTTATCTCGGGTTTGGTCTGGACCGCTTCCGGTTCAGGTGCCTTCACGGGCGCTGTCGGCGGTGCTACCTCCTGGCGTTCGAGGATCAGTTTGGCCAGTCGTGGCGGCAGTTCTTCCATGGCCTCCCGCTCGATGGTCGGGACCGGCAGAAATGGCAGAACCAGCCCGAAGAACAGAAAGACAAGAAAGACTCGCTTGAGGATGCGGCGATAACGTTCCTGCTCCTCCTCGGTGATGGTCCAGGGCAGATCAGCGGAATAGTAGGCTAGCATGCGTTGTTATCCCTTGGCCTGGATCTTTTTCACCACTGCAAGGGAAATATTGTCGTATTTCGCGCGCACGCAGGTCACCATGATTTTTTTCAGCAGTCGGTAGGGGATCTCTTTGTCACCCATGATCGTAATCGCATGCCCGGCAGCGCCTGTTTTGCCAACCGTCTTGTCACGACTCGACTGATAATCAAGCTCTGTCTTCAACGACCCAATAAGCTCACCGTCGGACGTCAGGATCTCGGATACCGACGCGACCTTGCGCCCCTGCACTAGGATATCCGTATCGTTGACGACAATGACGACCGTCTGTTTGGGCAGCTTCTCCGCCACCGATTCGGGCAATTTGACCGCTTTAACACTCGGCAGGATCTCGACGTCCGAGGAATTCACCAGTAAAAAGAAAACCAGAATTGTGAAGATGTCCATCAACGAAACCATATTGAGCCCGGTCAGCAAACGCGATCGCGCGTGGTGCCGGTCCATGCGCTTGGCACGCCGCGACATTTTCATGGCGTACCACCCATTCCGACCTTGTTCGGGCCAGTCACGGGTGCGTCTCCGATTGACACGTCTGGGAACAGCTCCGCTTGCGTGACCGCGCCGGCCTGCACGATTTCGGCAACCCGCACGGCATCCATGACCTGCACCAGCACGTCATAGGTTGTTTCTGGTTCCGACAAGATGGTGGCATTCAGCTTGTCGGGAAAACGCGCCTTGATCTGCTTCATGACTTCCGACAGCGTTTTATAATCGTATCCCTTGGCATTGTTGATGCGCTTGATCAGACCGGTACGGCGGTCGCCAACCTCCAGCGCGTCACGGCGAATGATGATTTCCAGCTGCAATTCTTGTTTTGAGTCATTGTTGATCGTGGAAGCAGGCGGGAGATTCAGCTCCAGAATCGTCATGCGGGAAAACACCGCTGTGATCAGCAGGAAAGGGACCAGGATCACCATGAGGTTCATGAACGCCGTGATGTTCATTTCCTCCGGGCGCTTATGCAGGCGTCGACGGAAACGCATCAGGCGGCCTCGGATTTCGTACGATCCGTAACCATGTTCAGGAATTTCACTGCCGCCATCTCGAGGCTGTCGACGATCTCCGTCGTTCGTGACTGTAACAGGGAATAAACCAGCAGCAGGGGGATGGCGACCATCAGCCCGAAGGCGGTGGTGTTCATGGCCACGGATATGCTGGAAGACAGCAGCTCCGCCTTTTCCGCCGGGTTAGCGTTAGCCACCGCCGTGAACGCCTGGATCAGGCCGATGATGGTCCCAAGCAAGCCGAGCAGGGTAGCGATGTTGGCGAACGATGCCAGGTAGTGGGTGCGTTTTTCCAGACGCGGGATGATTTCCATCAGTCCCTCCTCCATCGCCATCTCGATGTCCTCGCGCCGGCGCGCGGTACGGATGCGGGACAAGCCGTAACTCAATATCTTGCATATCGCCGTGTCCGACTTGGAGACGGTCGTCATGGCCTGCTGGTATTTGCCGTTCTGCAACACCGGTTTGAGCTCATTCCACATTTTCCGGTTGATGCTCCGCGATCGGCTCAGGTAAAGATAGCGCTCGAGCGCGATCGCCAGACCGGCCGCCATCACCAGCATGATGGGATACATGAACATCCCACCTTCCTGAAAGAAGCGCACAATTGCACTATAGGTACTCATGGTTTTCTCCTTAGCATTAACAATAAATAAACGGCGATCACTTCCGGCCCGCGGGAGCCGGATTCCCGACACGCGCGCCTTGCAGCATTCCGTGGTATTCCACCTCGCGCCGGAACACGTCGCGGTCGAGCGGTGCCAGAGCCTCATCCAGCAGGCTCGCCACCGGCCGGCCGACAAGATCCGCCGGGAGCGGCTTCTTCCAAGGCACGATATAGGTCACTTTGGGCAACTCGCGACTGCCGATGATGGATGTGCCCTCAAGGTCGGCACGGTCTTCCGCCCGCGCATTCATCCCGATAAGACTAAGCATGAGCACAAAAACCGTCACAATGTGTTTCATTTGTCGCTCCTGAAGGCGGTTTTATCGGATGCCGGATGCCTTTGTTTCAAGTCAACGATCCACTTGTTGACCTGCGCATCCGCAGCCGGCAGCAAAGCCTGATAGCGTTCGTAGTACTGAAGCGCCTTGCCGGGCTCCTGCAGATACAAGTCATACAGAATCCCGATATTGAGGTGTGAATTCAAATAAAGCGGATCGATACGCAAAGCACGTGCATAGCTCTCGCGTGCCTTCTCGAGCTGTCCGCTCTCCCGGTACACGATGCCGAGCTCATTGTGATAGGCCGCACGATTCGAATTGATTTCGATGGCTTTATTCAGCGATTCCGCGGCCTCGGGCAGTTTCCCCAAGCGATGATAGATAATTCCCAGATTGGCGAAGGGACCGGATAAATCCGGATACCGGCGTGTCAACGAGAGCAATGTTTGCTCGGCTTCTTGATAGCGGCTGCGCTTCATGGCGCTCAAGGCAGCGACATATTCATTTTGCACGGCGGCAGAGACGACCGGTTCGGATGGAAGCCCGGCAATAGACGGAGGCACCGTTTTTGAAGAATTCGGACCAAAGTTGGTCGCACAGCCGGCAAGCCATGCAACCAGCAAAAACAGACCGGCGTGGAGCATGGACCTAGCGCAGCGCATTGATAATCACCTCGCTTTTCTCCACCTTGGCATACTGCACCGGACGCAGTTTTCCAAGCGCATCGAGGCTGCGCCGAATCCACTGGTCGTAAAGACGATTGGTGATACGGCGCACATTTACTTCGTGCAATTCAATCGACTTTTCCTCGAAGGGGTAAGCTTGTTCTTCAAGCATCACGACGTACTGCTCCAGCTCCTCCGCCGACAGCCCCTTGGGTCGCTGGGAGGACAGCAAATCACGGCTGAAATCGCGATAGATTTCAGCGATGTGGAAAGTGGCGGCGGTGGCTACTTCGGCCACGCCGTATTCCGCCGCCGCGCTGTAGGCCTTGAGCGCGAGCTGCATTTTTTCCTTTTTGATTTTCAGGTTCTTCTTCAGCGGTTCCTTCAGGCGTGCAGTGCGGAACGCCTCGTAATGGGGTTCCGCAAGGCTCATGGTGGCCGTGGCCGCGAGGAAACGCGTGCGATCGGTGCGTGACGACCCCCCGCCCTGCTCGGCTTTTACCAACTCATTGAGCCAGCGGTGACGTGACATGCCCTGCCCCCGTTTCAAGCTGAGTCCGGCGAGACGATGTCGCGCCTCGATCGACGTCTCGAATGGGGCCGGGAACTGGGCGACGTAGCGCTCGTACGCGGCTTGCGCTTGCGGGTCATTGCCGGCTTTTTCCTGCAGCTCGGCGGCCTGCCACAAGGCCTCGCGCCGAACCTGGGCGTCCTTATTCTTGTCGGCAGCCAGCGCCTCGAATTCCAACGCCGCGTGAGACCATTTCCCCTGTTCCAAATATGCCACGGCCAGCTTGTGGGATACGTCTGCCTGCAATGGATGCCCAGGATGGGACTTGCGAAAGTTTTCCAGGACCCGGCTCGCGGCTTGCCATTGCTTCATGGCGATATACGCGGCGGCGGCGTCGTACTCGGCGTTGGCGCGTATCGGCGACAGGGGAGCGATATTGCCCACGCGCAGAAAATGTGCTGCGGCTTCCAGCTGCTTGCCGGCCGAACGGCTTTGTTCACCTTGCTTGTACACCGCCGCCGCCAGGCGTTCGACGAGCAAACCGTGGCTTGCCTCTTTCACCGGCGTCAGGGCCAGCGCCTGTTGATACCCCGTCTCGGCGCGGTCAAATGCGCCCTTCTCGAAATCCGTGTGCGCCACGACGGTCCATGCCGTGCGCCGCAACGCGGGCGGCGGCTCCGGTTTCGCCTCCAGCACACGCCGCGCCACGGTAGCAGCCCGCTCCGGGGCATGCAGGGCATACAGTCTTTCGGCGGCATTAGCGAGCACCGTGGGCGTACGCGCATCGAAAGGGTTGGCGTCGCCAAAACGTAATGCGCTATCGGTGATACGCCTCAGCCAGGCGGTCTTGGCCGGCGGGGGAAGCTGTTTTTCCTGTCCGGCATAAGCCAGCAAGGCGGCATAGCCGGCATCTGCGCTCTTTTCATGCCGCGGATAATCATAGGCAGTCTTTTCATACTCCAAGGCGGCTTCGGCAAAGCGCTTGTCCTCGAACAACATTTCCGCCAGCAGAAAATTCATCATCGGAGCCTGCGGATCCGCCGGGAATTCCTCGAGAAAAGCGCGGTACCAGCGCGCTGCTTCCAGATAATCGCCCGGTGTCTTGGTCTTTTGCGCGCTTGCATGATAATGGCGCGCAAGATCCTCTAGGTTGGATTTGAGCACGGGCAGCACGCGCGCATAGACCTCGGATGAGCTGACCCGTCGATAATCACTGTGCCGGCCATAACGGATGGCAAATTCCTTTTTCGCCTCGAGCGCGAGGCCGGCAAAACCTGTCTGCTGAAAAGACTCGATCACCTTGGCTTGGAGCAGCGGTGCCTGAGGGTGTGTCGGGTAGCGACGCCCGAAGGCGCTGTAGGTATCGGCGGCATCCTTGATGCGCTCCTGTTTGAAATAAAGATCTCCCAGTTGCTGGTAAACCAGAAACTCATAATTGCGACGAGACCCAGATTGAAAGAAACCGGATATCGATTCGACACCATTGATATTCGACAGACTCAGGCTGACCACCCGAAAGGTATCCTCGACCAGCTCGCGGTCGGCGCGACTCAATGAAGTAAGCTCATTGAACGAATTTCCGCTGAACCGCCCGATCAGCTTGCGATCCAGCACGCTGAAAAACGATTGCAGTGCGGGTTCGTAACGCAACTGTTTGTAGTGCGACCAGCCGTGCATGAAGAGCGCACGTTCATAGAATGGCGAGGCATTGCCCTGTTGCAAAATCGATTCGTAGGCCTGTTGTGATGCTTCGTAGGATCTCAGCGTGAACAAAAGCTCTCCCCGTCGAAACTGCGCCTCGTCGCGGTAGGTCGTTTGAGGATAAGCCGCGACCAATTGATCCAGAACCCGCAACGACTGTTGCAGATCGCCAGTTTGTTCATAGGCCTTGGCCAATTGGTAATAAACGCGGTCATTCCCCGGGTGATGGGGGTAAGCCCGCAACATGTCCTGATACCATTTGATGGCGCGACGATAGTCAGATGCATTCAGCGCGTCACGGGGAACTTCCGGCTTCTTTCCCATTTTGGGCGCGGCCTCACCCGTATCCGCGAGCTGGCGTTCCTCGGCGCCTTCCAATTGCAGATCTCCGAGACGACGCATGGCCTCCGGACGCTGTTCGTGATCCGGCGCCACATTCAGGAATTCACGGTAAGCGGCAACGGCCTTTTCCCGGCCTCCCTCAATCGGCACGCCGCGCTCGATTGGAATTTCGCGCCCTTCCAGATTTTTGATGATCGGCGAGTCATCTTTCCGGCTGAAAGAGCAAGCGCCAAGCGTCAACAACGCCGTCAGCAATAACATCCACGGCTTCATTCCGCCTCCTTCCGGATGTTGGAGGCCTCGTCATACATCTGGGCCACGGCAAACCGCACCTGGGTGAGATAAGCTGACAAGCGTTCTTTTTGTGCCGTCAGTTCGGCTGCCGCCAACTCCTCAAGATAGCGTCCGTGCAAGGACGACATGGTCAGAACCCCGTTCTGCAACTGTGACAGGCGGCCACGCAGACGGGCAATGCGTAATCCGTATTCTTCGAACATCTGTGGCGCTTGCTGCTGTGCGCGAACCAGCGCCTCGCGCCGGGTACCGGTCTCCGCGATGCCGCGTTCCAGATTTTTCAGATTCTTTTTGGCTTCCCACAAGCGTCCTGGAAAGTCAGACGAAACATCCCAGACCAGCAAACCGCGTAGTAGGCGATGCTTGTCGCGTGCGGCGGCCATGTCGCCATCCCCCCCTGAAGCGTCAAGGGTCCGCTCCACTTTTTTCAATCGCAGCAATAGCCGATATTCCTTCTCGTGGGCCAACGCCATGACGTCGTCGTCTTTTTCAATGCGCTCCAACTCAACGGCGAGACGATCACGTTCCACGGGGAGTCTGGAAAAATCACGCGAACGCTCTGCATTCAGCACCGGCGGCAAACGTTGTTCAAAACCGAGGCGACGCGTCGCCAGCATGTCGGTATAAATAGAGATATTCTTTTGCCAGTGGTCGAGGTTGTATGCCAAGAATCTCAAATCACGATAGTTTTTGAGCGCTTCTTGAAAATCATGACCGGCCATCAGATGCAGGAGGTACCTGGATTCCGGGGCATCCGGTATTTTTTGCATGCGCCAGAACCATCCCATCTCGTTGGAGGGATCGTGTTGGAGAATTCCTTCGACCATTTTTCCCGAGCGGATGGCCGCCACCGACGCATCAATGCGCGACATTTCATTCGTGAATACCGCCATGGCATTTTCATATTGTTCGAGCGATTGCTTGTACGCACCGAGGCGGGTAAGGGCGTACGGCACCGCCAGCAGCGATTCCTGCACCGCCGGATCCACGACATTGCGCTTGAGCAGTTCGGCCCAGGGGATCAGTGATGCTTCATGCCGATTCTGCGCGGAGTGCGCCCACCCAACTCCCAGCAAGGCCTTGTTTGACAACAACCCGTTAAGACGCACCTGTTCGAGGTGGGACTGGGCACGCGAGGGCACACCGTCGCGCAGCAAGGCATAACCCAGCGCCACGTTGGCCTTGTCCTTAAGGGATCTCAGTTCCTCAATGTTCACCGATTCCCGGCCGATACGCTCGAGGAAAGCCACGCCATTTTCGTTGTCGCCGACCTTGATCAGTGCCACACCGAGGTTATACCGCCCATAAGCCGCCCACACTGAGTTCCCGCGCATGCGTGCCAGTACCTCGGCCGCCTCGCGATAGTTTTGTTGTTGCATCAACAGGTAGGCCTGCAGCAATTGGCGCTCGTCTTCCAGCTCCCCAGGCAGGGTGCCATGGATGCGCGCCATGGCAGCTTCGGCCTCGGCCAAATAGCCGCGCTGATAGCGGATTTTCGCCAGATAGAACCAGGCGCGGTCGCGGATAGCCGGAGGCGCGCCAGTGTCAATCAGACGCTGAAAGATCTCCCCGGCCTGGCGGTGCAGACCGTAGGACAGATACATCCCCCCGAGCAGCAGCTCGGCCTCGTCAGCGTGATGGGGGAGGCGCTCAAAATGGCGCGCTGTCATCAGATTCGTGATGGCCGAAAAATATTGCTGCTGGTAAAAATAAAACAGCGCCTCGCCGAAATGCGGGTCCTTGATATCCTGCGATTCACCGCGGTGCGGCTGGCCATTGGCGACCATCGAAAGCACAGTGCACGCCAGCCCGAGCAGTAACAGTCCCACGAGTCGTATCCGATGGATTGGGCGGGGATCCGTCATGATGCTTTACTGCCATTCCTTGACGCGGAACTCTGGTTGCAGATTACGCATCACGTCCTTGATCTGAAGCTCGAGGTACTTGGGTTCCGTTTGTTTGTCGAACACCAACGTGGTACCTCGACGGTAATCCCGGTTGTGCGGTCCCTTGCCGATGAAAAACGCTACGAGCTCGTGCTTGCCCGTCCGCAAGTTGCCGAGATAAATACGATGTACCCCGCCGCGATGCAGGGCCGCCAACTCGCGTTCGGTGTAGAGATAATGCGCCACCACTTTGTCATCCAGCTTCACTTCAACCGCATCGAGCGCAAAAAGCGTTCCAACGTCCATGGATACAAACACCGCCACTTGCGTGCTGGCAGGGAACAGCAGCTCCTCTTCCAGAGCCAGCAGATCGCGGTTCAGCTCCATCACATCCTGCTTCAGCGATTGTGTCTGCTGATCCAAGTTCTTGAATTTGCCGGCGGGGGGTG
>Ga0224496_10000445_pt1 | contig 28763 bp, 27 predicted proteins | sample SF_Jul11_sed_USG_2_FD_168127 | JGI IMG/M metagenome (GOLD analysis project Ga0224496, IMG submission 168127) | Sediment microbial communities from San Francisco Bay, California, United States - SF_Jul11_sed_USGS_8_1 | ecosystem: Environmental > Aquatic > Marine > Sediment | place: USA...
TGTTATTTATAATACTCTTCACTTATTTTAATTTAAGCCTGATAAATAAGCGTTCTAAAGTTATAGATGATCGCCATTTAACTACTCTTGTTCAAACTATAGATTATTCCTCAGATCAAAATTTTGAAAGAGTTCTTGCCAGTGAAAAGAGAACTTTTACATTCATTGCAAAGCATAACAATTTAGGGATAATCTCATTTTTAATAAATAATTATAAGAAAAAGAATACAGATGAAATCTGGTTTCGTTTAAAGGAAATAGACTCTGAAAATTGGGTTTACCAAGAAAAATACCCAACTGAAAAAATGAGTGAAGATTATTATTATACGCTTGGGTTTCCTTCAATAAGTGATTCTAAAGGAAAAGAATACTTAATTGAGTTTGAATCAGTATCTGGCAGTATTGATGACTCAGTTGCAATTCATCATCAATCTGATTTTTTTGTTGCTAAATATTCTTTTCCAAAGTCATATCTAGTTAAAAATATAAAAGAACTTACCCCGTTTGTTTTAAATAAAATAAAAACAGCTTTAAACTATTTAAATTTATTAGATATTAAAGAAAGTCTTATCAAGAGTTTTTCCTTATCTCTAATCATCCCTTTGCTGTTTTATATTGTCTTGATGCCTTTTTTCAGTGTAATAAAGAACTATTTATTAATTATAAATAGTAGAAAATCTGATACTTATGTTTATCTTAAAAAATATTTTAAATCTTCTTCTTTTTTAACCGAACTACTCGTTGTTTTAACTCCAATCGTAGTTCTCTTTGACTTTGCTTTTTTCTCACCATTAACTAATCATATAAACTTTTCTTTTTTCTTTCTTCTAAAATTAATATTTATTAATCTATCTTATTTATATGTTTTTATAAAAGTAATTTCATTATTAACTAAATCAAAGCTAAGAAAATTAATTCATCCTGTCTTAGCACCCATCCTAGGTTTTACAGCTTTGAGATCTTTATTTATGGATGCTGTACCAAGATGGGATAGTGCAGTTTATTATAAAAAACTATTAGATAATATTACTGTATTTGATTTTACTTTTGATTCTTTTCTTGCATTCAACTGGTTTAGACACCCAGCAATGGGATTTGGTCTTGTTTCTTCTATTTTTCAATTTCTTACCCCAGATAATATTTACATGTTAAACGTTGGAAATATTATTCTAGGAATTGTAGCGATCTTAGGTTTCTATTTTATTTCTATTTACCTTTTTGGATCTAAGAAAAAATGGGAAGTGCTACTTTTAACTACATTGTTTTCTATAAATCCATTATTTTTCAGTGTTTCAACTTCTTTTGTACCAGACTATGGAGTACTGGTTTTCTTCCTTATAGCTTTAGGATCATTTTTTCATAAGAAACACACCTTAGCTTCATTTTTCTTTTTATTAATGATTTTCTCAAAAGAAACTGGTGCTTTATCATATGCTTTCTTTATCCTGTTTTATCTATTTACTGTTTTGTTTAAAAGATTATCTAAAATTAAAACTCATCATATAGTTAACTTCATATTAGCTGTACTTCCAGGAATAATATTCACTATATACATGATCTATACAAAAGGCGCTCATTGGAAAGCTGGAAAAACAGTAACTGTAAATGGCAATTGTTTATTTTGTTTTTCTTTTCAACCAATTCATTTTATTGACAACCTTAAGGTAATGTTGATATTAAATTTCAGTTGGGTTCTTAGTTTAACGGCTGCTGTGGCTTCATTATCCTACTTATTTAAAAGAAAATTGAAAACTTCAATTAAAGACAAAATTAAAAATGATGAATTTAAATCAATGGTTTTAGTTTTCTTAGGGTTTATTGCTTTCTTTATATTTTATGTAACATACGTAATTCCAAGCTACATGCTATTTCCAATTGCTATATTAATAATTATTTTCTATTACTCTTTGCTTAAATTAATGGCTAACAGCCGAGTGCGTATTTTATTTTTAATAGTGTTATCTGTTTTGTTTTTAGTTCAAAACTTTATTCATATAGATCCTGTCTCATCAAAGGCGTTTGGTACGTTTGATTACGGGAACTACAAGGGACTAAAAATAGGTTCAGAATATTTTGGAGATGGGTTTATATACAATACTCAACATCTTTATATTGATAAATTAATAAATAAGTTTAATAAACAATTTAATATATCTGAAAATGACACTATTGTTATGAAATCTAATGGCTGGGAAAATTTTTATCTCGGAGCGGCAGGTTATAGCTACTTACTTAAAGAAGGTTCTTACCAAAAAACATATAGTGATCAAAATGCGTTTAGACCTAAATTAAGTGATCAGACACCTTCTGAACATAAGTACTATTTAGCATTCCCTTGGCTAGAAGATGAAAAGATTTCAATTGACGTAATAGGTAGAACATATAATATTGGTGAAAAAACAAAAATAGAAATTAACGGTTATTGGCTAAGTGCTTACAAAATAACCAATAAATAACAAATTACTTATGCAAGGTTACTACTTATGTTTATAAATTTAATTTTAAAACACCCAATGATGTGGCAACTTTCTCAGATTGTCTTTGGGTCTAACAAACAAAAACAAAAGCTATATTCTGCATTAATTAAGGAAGAAGGGAAACTACTCGATTTTGGATGTGCTAATGGAAATACCTTCCCCGCTTTTACAAGATTTGATTATACTGGATTAGATATTGATTGTAAGGCAATTGATTATGCTTCAAAAAAATATTCTCAATATTCTAATGTAAAATTTATTTGTTCAGATATCTTGGAAGATAAATTGCCTGCGAAAAGCTTTGATGTAATTTTATTTGCAGCTACAGGGCATCATTTGCCAAATGAACTATTATTTAAAATAACGGAATCATTAAGTAGGCTCCTTAAAAAGGGAGGCTCTCTTTATCTATTTGACCCGATTAAAGATAAATCTAGAAATTCAAAATTACTAAATTATTTAATTTCTCTTGATCAAGGTAAGTTTCATAAAGATGAAAAGTTTTATAATGATAATTTAAAGAATTTTTCTAAGGATTTAAAGCCTATTTATCATAAGAAATTTATTATAAAAGATGCTTACTTTCCTCAGCCAACCTGCTATATTGCTAAATTAACTAAGGTTTAATGAAATTAATTGATAAAATAATGAAATGAAGAAATTTTTAACTTTCTATTTTATTTTTTGTTTTTTATTCTTTTCCTTTTTTGCTTCCGGATTTATGGATTCTCAGGATGGTTTGCAGTATTTAACTATTGCCCGAAGGATTTACTATGATCATACAATTGAAATGCCTACATCTGATTACTCAGATCGGTCAAATGTTCATTTTAATACGATAGAAGCTAGTAATGGAAAGAAATATTCCCCCACTGGAATTGGCTATTCTTTATCTTTACTACCAGCGGTAGCTATAGAAGATATTTTTCTAAGAATTGCTGGAGTTGAAGAAATTAAAGCCTTTCCTTTACAAGGTGACTGGCCTGTACTTCTTTTTGCTAGTATGACCAATGCTTTCTTTGGGGCTGTTTTTGTAATTTCTTTTTATTCTTACCTGAAACTTTTGCAGGTTAGTCATCGCAACTCTCTGTTTTTGTCATTTTTTCTCTCCATAGGATCTAGTATTTTTATTTACTCAAAGCATACCTTTGCACACATGATGTTTGTTAGTTTCATGTTTCTGACATTTTTCTTATTTAAAAGGTATTCCATAAATAAAAAGAAAAAAAATCTCTTTTTTGCAGGATTATCGTTTGGAGTAACTTTAATTTCTTATAATTCCACCTATTTATTTGTTTTACCAGCCTTAGGTATTTATTATATTTTGTTAAATGTAAAAAATGTTAGAGAATTAATTAAGGAAATAAATAAACATATTATAAATGGAGTAATTTTTTTAATCGGCCTATCTCCCCTTTATTTACTTAATTATTCTTTTACTTCCATCACAAAGTCAGCTAGAGCTTCAGATCAGCTATTAACTACAATAGGTTGGTTAAAACCTTATGTATTTATAGAAGGTATCTGGGGAACTCTTTTTAGCCCTGGTAAAAGCATATTTTTATATTCTCCTATTTTATTAATTCTAATTATTTTTTGGCATAAGTTAGATTTTAAAAAATATAAAGCTGAAATTATTTCTGGGTTAACCTTATTTTTCACTTATTTTTATTTTATAGCCACTTTGTTAGGTAATGAAGATTTTCTGCTTTGGCATGGAGATTCTAGCTTTGGGAATAGATACATGCTGGCTACTATCCCATTTTTACTTCTTTTTGTTTCTTTAATATACTTAAAGCTTAGTAAAAAAATTAAGTATTTAGTTTTTTACCCCATGTTATTTTCTTCAATACTAGTTCAAATTGTCGGCATTACTCAACCGTATCAAATTAGATTTGGAGGATTAGAAGGAAACTTTAAATTAAATGGGAGAATTTTTAGTGTCAGTGAATATGGAAATATTATCCCTCGTTATTCACCGCTTTTAAGTATGAGTAAAAAGTTAGCGAGAAAAGTTTTAGACCTTAAAGTTTCTTTAAACAAAGACAGAAACCAAATATCTTTTTATGACGGATTTGGTTATCCATTTGGTGCTAATGATAATTATTGGAGGTCAATGGAAGAATATTCTCTTTTGAAAGTTCCTGAAGGCTCAAAAATATCCCTTAAGATTGTTAATCATCAGATAGTGCTTGAAAGTACTTATAGTGCTCAGGTTATTATTAAAAATAATAATAAAGAGTCTGTAGAATTATTTGAGGCTGGAGAGTCACGGGTAGTTGAACTTAATGCACAGTCAGAACTACTGACGTTCAATAAAAGTTTTATAGGAACTAGCTCTGCTTCTATTCCTAAGGAGCAAGTCCTGTTTATTACTCAAGCTTGGGTTAATGATATATATCAAAATTTAAATACAATTGATTATCCCTATGTTTCGCCTATCTCTAAACAATTACTTGGTATTGAATATGAGTATTGGGGTAATAAACAAAATAATCCTTGGAGTATTTGGCATATGCATTCTGGTGTTTATGAAAAAACTTTTGATTTGTGGTGGTTGAGACCTTTACAGTACTGGGATTTACCAAAGAACCTTTTTATTGTTTTATTTGTTATTAATATAAGTGGTATAGTTTATTATGGTTTTAAAGTAGTTAGATATAAAGATGAAAACAATAAATAAATTTAATGATTACCTTTTACTTGGTGGAATAATTTTTATAATTTGTTTAATAGTCTTTAAACCATGGCAACATGCCTTGTCTTTACCCTATACCTATCAAAGTGATTCTCATTTCACTCAAATGTTTATTAAGAACCAAATAACAAGTGGGAAATTTTGGTATTCTAACCAACTATCTTTACCAGGAGAGCAAAACATGCTGGATTTCCCTTCAGCACAGGTTTTTCTCTATGGATTAATTACTTTTATAGGACTTTTTACTAAAAATCATTTTTTAATATTTAACATTTTTTTCTTAAGTGGCTTTTTCTTGTCTGGTTTCAGTGCTTACTTTGTATTGAGACAAATGAAATTTAATAAATATTATTCATATTTAAGTGCGTTAGTCTTTTCTTTTTTACCATATCACTTTGCACATGGCTCGATCCATATATTTTTATCTCATTATTTTGTAATACCTCTAGCATTTTTAATTTCTTATTGGATCTTATTCTCTAAGACTGTTAAGCATCAACTCTGGTGGGTTTTATTAATTGGGATTCTAATTGGTTCTAATGGAATATATTATGCCTATTTTTCATGTCTTTTAACTTTATTTTCTTTTTTTATAATTGGGCTGCAAAAAAGAATTACTAAACAAAACTTGATGTTAGGTAGCCTCTTTATCGTGACAACAGTTGTGATGATTGCAATGCAACTTCTGCCCAGTATTAAATATTGGGCTCAACACGGTAAAAATAATGCAGTTGGACATCGTGTTCCAGCTGAAGCTGTTCTGTATGGTATTAAACTCAGACAGCTTTTTATTCCTCTTCATGATTACAACCTTTCTTTTTTGAAAGAATTTACCAGAGAGTATAAAGAAACTCCCTCTTCTGATATGGAGAATAGACAATACTTAGGACTAATAGGGATCTTCAGTGTAATGATTTGTGGCTTAATATTCTTTGATGTTAATGTCTTAGGTAAAAAATCGTTAAAAAAAGAAAATGTTCACCACTATTTATCAATTAAAAATTGGTACTTTATTTTTATGATGCTGGTTTTGGTTAGTATGTCCTATGGAGGCGCAAGTATGATTGCTCACATTATTACTCCTAAAATTAGAGCTTATGGAAGGATTGTTCCTTTATTAAATTTCTCTTTAATAATTATAGTGTTACTTTTTCTTCAAAGCTGGAGAGAGAAAATTAAACAAAGAAAAGTGTTCACATTCATCGTAAGTTTAATTTTTGCATTAAGTATTTTTGACGGATTGAAAGCATACAACCCAATAAAAACCAGACTAATAGATGATTTTTATTCTGATAAAAATTTTATGAAGCAAATAGAAAATAATTTACCTCAAGGAAGTGCTGTGTATCAGTTGCCATATAAAGACTTTCCTGAAACTCCCAACTTACATAAAATAGGTAGCTATGAACTATTTAAAGGATATTTGCACTCTAAAGACTTAAAGTGGAGTTATGGTAGTTTAGTCGGTAGACACGTTGCTGGATGGCAATATGATTTGTCTACAAAAGAACCAGAGGAACAACTAGAACTAATGTTAGAAAGAGATTTTAATGGATTATACATTGATACTTATGGATATAAAGATGAAGGGGTAAGCATTGTAGCTAGCTTCTCAGCCATTTTAAATTCAGAACCCTTAGTAAGTGAAGATAAACGTTTGGTTTTCTTTGACTTAACTGATTATTAAGGTATTTGTTCTTCTACAATATATACGGGTCTAGATTTACTTTCTTCTGAGATAACTTGAACATATTTCCCGATAATTCCAATTGCCACAAATTGAATGCTTGAAAGTGTTGATATAGTAAAAATAATTGAAATTGTTAAACTAAAATGGCTAATAGATAAAGAATAAAAAACATATATTAACAACAATAAAATATTTATTACAAGATAAGCTAAGCTCCCATAAAAAATAGCATCTAATAAGAGATAAGAAAAACCAAAAACACCTTTTTCTGCATGTTTAAGGTAGTTGATAAGGTTATAAGAGCTTTTTCCTTTTTTTCTTTGTTCTCTTTTATATTTAAGCTTAGTAGTTTTAAACCCTAACCAGGCTTTTAATCCCCTATAAAATCTGTTTTTCTCTGGAATTGTTTTTAATGCTTCAACTACCTTTCTATCCATTAATCCAAATCCTGTTGCATTAGCTGGTATTTCTATTTGGGAAATTTCACCTAAAACAAAATAATAAAGTTTCCTCAACCATATCATTGGTAAATAATCATCTATCTTCCCATAAACACCAACAACACTATCAAAACCTTCTTCCCACCTTTTAATAAGCGCAGGAATAAGTTCTGGAGGGCTTTGCAAATCACATTCTATTGTGACAACTGCATCTCCTTTTGTTTCTACTATTCCTGCCCAGACGGATGCTTCTGGGCCAAAGTTACGGGACAATTTTAATCCCTTTACAATTTTATCTTTTTTAACAAAAAACTTAATTACCTGATAAGTCTTATCAGAGCTACCGTTATCGATAAAAATAATTTCAAAGTTGTATTTAGTTCCTTTGATAACTTCTTTGATTCTTTGATAAATTAAAGGGATATTATCTTGTTCATTAAAACAAGGGATAACTACAGAAATTATTTTTTTTGCTTTAGACATGTTTTTTTATAAATTCATCAATTTTTTCAATGATGTAGGCAAGCATTTCTTTATTAAGACCAGGGTAAACACCCAGCCAAAAGGTGTTATGCATAATGATATCTGTATTAGTAAGCTTTCCTTTAACTTTAAACTTACGACCTATCATATATGGTTGCTTAGTAATATTTCCAGCAAAAAGTAGTCTAGTATCTATTTTATTTTCAGTTAAATATATCAATAAATCTTCTCTAGAGAATTTAAGGTTATCTTTTAAAGTGAGAGGAAATCCAAACCAAGAAGGGTCTGAGTTTTCAGTTGCTATTGGTAATATAAAATAATCTTCAAACTGTTTAAATTGCTTGGATAAATATTTAAAATTATTTTTTCTAACTTTGATAAACTTCTTAAGATGTTTAAGTTGTGCTAATCCAACAGCAGCTTGCATGTCAGTAATCTTCAAGTTATAGCCTAAATGAGAGTATGTATATTTATGATCATATCCTTGTGGTAGATCGCCTAATTTCCAACCAAACCTTTTAAGACATGAATCATTTTTGCCTGGGTCACACCAGCAATCACGACCCCAATCTCTAAAAGAAAGAAGTATTTTTTTGAGTAATGCATTATCTGTATAAACTGCTCCACCTTCACCCATTGTGATGTGATGAGCTGGATAGAAACTAAGAGTAGCTACATCTCCAAAAGTTCCTACATGCTTGTCTTTATAGGTAGTGCCTAAGGCATCACAACAATCTTCTATAAGCCATAGTTTGTGTTTTTTAGCTATCTTCACCACTTCTTCTAAATTAAATGTATTACCCAATGTATGAGCAATCATGATAGCTTTAGTTTTTTTTGTTATAGCTTTTTCTATCTTACTTACATCAATATTGTAAGTAGGTATTTCTACATCAACAAAGACAGGAACTGCTCCAATTTGAAGAATAGGATTAACTGTTGTCGGGAATCCAGCTGCTACCGTAATAACTTCATCCTTGGGTTTTATAGCTCTATCTCTTAATAAGTAAGAGGTTAAACAAGACAAAGCTAATAAGTTCGCTGAAGATCCTGAATTAGTGGTTATTAAATGCTTAACACTAATAAACTTAGCAAGTTTTTCTTCAAATTTTTTATTAAACCTACCTGTTGTAAGCCAAAAATCCAAACTACTTTCTACAAGAGTAGCTACATCATTTTCATTAAAAACTCTTCCTGAAACAGGAACTCTACTCTTTCCTGGAATAAACTCCTGATCAGTGTATTCATTTTTAGCCCAAGTTTTTACTGATGAAATTATGTTTTTTCTAGTTATCATGGATTATTTTATTAAAAACTTTTATATGTTTTAAACTTTCTTTTTCTAAATCACCCTTTTGTAAATATGATTTATACCATAATGAGGTTAATTTAATTGTCTCATTTATATTTAAAAATGGTTGCCAATTCATCATAGCCTCAGATTTACTCGTATCAAGCTTTAGAATTTTTGCTTCATGATAGTTTCCCGTTTTTGTTTTTATTTTATTATCAAAACCTATTTCTGAAGTTAACCTTTTTGTTATTTTATTTACGGTATGAGTTTCCCTTGGGCCGAAGTTAAAACTGGTAGAAAACTTTTGAGGATCTTTGTAAAGATGTTGTCCAAGGAGTAAATAACCATGCAAACAGTCTAAAACATGCTGCCAAGGTCTAATACTGTCTGGACTTCTTAAAGTTAATGATTCTCTGTTTTCAATGCTTCTGATGATATCAGGAATAAGTCTATGCTTACCAAAGTCTCCTCCACCGATAACGTTTCCTGCTCTGGCAGTTGCTATACCTATATTTTCATTTTCAAAAAAAGATTTTTTGTAGGACTCAGTAGCCAACTCAGCCATAGCTTTACTAGCTGAGTATGGATCATGACCACCTAATTTATCATCTTCTCTATATGGCCAATCCCATTCTTTGTTCTGATAGCACTTGTCTGTGGTAATAATGATAATAGATTTAATACTCTTAACACCTCTTGCTGCTTCTAACAAATTGATTGTACCGATAGCGTTAGTGGTAAATGTGTTAATAGGGTCTTGATATGAATCAATTACTAAGGGCTGAGCTGCTAGATGAAATATTATTTCTGGTTGAGACTTTTGTAAGGCTTCTTTAAGTTTTTTTATATTTTTGAGATTGCCGTAATAGGAATTAACTTTTTTGTTAAGTTTTATTAAATAATATAAGGAACTCTTTTCTGGTTTAAGGGCAAATCCATTAACTTTAGCACCCAAAGTATGTAGCCATAAAGATAACCAAGCTCCTTTAAAACCTGTTTGGCCTGTGACAAATACTTTTTTAGAATTATAAAAGTTTTTTAAAGCCATACCTTCCAAATCGGTTTTTCTGCTTCACAAAGTTCATTAAGCTCTTTTAATTCTTTATAGGTGTCAACGGAGTACCAAAAAGAATCATGTTTATATAAAGAAAGTTGTTTTTCTTTAGCTAATCTTTGTAATGCTGGATGTTCTGTTTCTCCTTCTTTAATGTATTTAAAAACTCTTTTATCAAATACCATGAAACCTCCATTAACCCAATCAGATAAGACTGGTTTTTCTGTAAAGCGTTTAACAATACTATCTTCATCAATTTTGACTAAGCCATATTTTGATCTTGGATTAACTCCGGTGATTGTACCAATTGTTTTTTGTTTTTTATGAAAAGAGACAAGTTTTTTAACATCAATGTCAGCAACCCCATCACCATATGTCACCATAAAGTATTTATCTTTTTTAGGAATATAATCTTGACAAAGAGCTATTCTTTCCCCTGGTTGAGTTTTTAAACCAGTATCAACAAAGGTAATTTTAAAGTTATCATTATTCTTACTATTTTTAAAATGAAACTTAGTTTTATGAGTAGCCGTGTCTAATGTAAAATCAGTTGTGAATACTTTTTGATTTAAAAAGAATTCTTTTATATAATCTGCCTTATAACCTAGAGCTAGAATGAATTCATTGTAACCATAATGAGCGTAAATTTTCATGATATGCCAAATGATTGGTTTTCCTCCAATATATAGCATTGGCTTTGGCTTAAACTCAGTTTCTTCTTTAAGTCTAGTTCCATAACCTCCACAAAGAATGATTGTTTTCATATATTTATTCTAGCCAACTAATATTAAAGAAAGATCTCTGTTTGTTTATAATCAAGTGAGTCTTTATTCTTTTTATACCACAAAAATAGTCTCGATAAAGACTTATTTATTGGGGTTGATTTAAATTTAAATTCTTTTTGAAGACGACTTATATCTCCAGAGTATTCAAAATTTAATCCTTTAATTTTTATTTCTAGTGGAACTTGATAATTATCTAGTTTATTTATTTTCTTAGCTAAACTTAAAAGAGAAACTTTTTTCTCTGCTCCAACATTATAAAACTGATGGTTTGTCAAATTGTTAATAAAATAATCAATAGTTTTTATTAAGTCTACTATATCAATAAAATTGAAATAGGCATTTTGTTTAATAATTAAAGGTTGTTTAAATAAATATCTAACCATTAAACTTGATATAAAACGAAAGCTATATTCTTCATGTTCTCCAAAAACTCCAAATAACCTTAAATTAATTATTTTTGGATGGGCCCAAATTATTTCTGAGCAAAGATATTTATACAGTCCATAACCATCTGTAGGAATAAATTTTCCAAATTCACTTTCCTTAACTTCTTTAATATTTTTCTTTTTATTATATTCAGCTCCAGATCCTAAAAAGATCATTTTCTTGAAATATTTTTCACCACTTAGTAAATTGTTAAACATCTCTAAGTTTTCTTTAAAGAACTCCTGTCTATAACCCAGCCTAGGATTTCCACCTCTATTAGCAGCATGAATTATGACATCAAACTTTTCTTTTTTAAGATATTTTTCAACAGATTTTCCATTAAGTAAATCAAGATCTGAGTGAGATGGCGCTTTAATTAAATATTTATCACCTAATTTCTCAACTAAATTTTTACCAATAAAACCACTCCCACCAGTAATTAGTATTTTTTTAGTTTTCATTTACATATTTAATAACAGCTTTCATAAACTTACCAAGATCCATAGGATGGCGGCTGGTAATCATATTCCCATCTGTTACTACTGCTTGGTCAACATATGTTGCTCCAGAGTTAGTGATATCATCTTTAATACCTATATAAGCTGTCGCATTTTTCCCTTTTGTTAAACCTGCTGAAACTAATACCCATGGACCATGACAAATAGCGGCAACTAACTTCTTTTGTGAATGCATTTTTTGAATAAACTTAAGAACATTTGGTAATTGTCTTACTCTATCAGGAGCTTCAAAACCACCAGGAACTACAACAAGGTCATAATCTTTTGCTTTGATTTTATTAGCATCAACCAATTTTCCGTAATACTTAACCATATATTCTAATGGAAATTGTAACCTTCCCATTACTAATCTTTTATCTCTTGTTGCAATGCTGATATCATACTCTTCTTCATATAACCTCATGATTACATACATTACTTCTTCGTCTTCATATCCTTGGTCAGTAATAACAACTGCTCTTTTTTTAGTTACTTTTGTTGGCATAATACCTTTCTTAATATAAAATTAATTACTCTTCAAACCTCATTACTTGTTTCAACTCATGTTCTGGTAGGAATGGGAACATGTTCTCTAAGGTTGCACTGCTCATCGAGCCATCTTTGTTCTTTTTTGAATGTACCTTAGGATATAGTGTTTGCAAAGGGTCCATTATAAGTTCACAAATGATTGGCCCCTTATGATTTAAAACTTTTTTTACTTTATTTCCTAAGTTTTTATGATCATTAATCTCTATATGGTCTAAATTAAATGCTTTGGCAATTTTTTTAAAATCAGGGAAACTAACTCCTGTAGAAGCATTAACAGCATTTAGATCACCTCCAAAAAAGGCGTTTTGAGTATTTTTAATGGCTAAGTATCCGCTGTTGTTATAAAGAAATATTTTAATTGGTAAATTATGGTGTTTTATTGTTTGAAGTTCTTGAAGATTCATCATTAGACTTCCATCTCCAGTTATTAAAACAGTTCTTTTTTTATTATTTGCAAAACACCCTCCAATAGCTGCTGGTAATCCCCATCCCATTGCAGCACAACCAACATTATAATGAAGTTTTTGATTGTCTTTTAAAATCATAGACTGATTGGTCCCGGTAAATGAAGTTCCAACTCCTGTAAATATAATTTCATCATTACTAATCTCTTCTGATAAAACCTCTGTAAAATGATATGTGTTAACAAATTTCTTTTGATTTTTTTGTTCTTGTAAAACAACTGGGTAATTTTCTTTCCAGCTCTGACATTTTTTCACCCAACTACTATACTTATTTGTCGTATTTTTTGAGGACTTTTTCAACATTAGCTTTAGAAAATCTTTAGCATCTATGTTAAAGCTAATATCAGGAACGACTGATTTTTTTCTTAATTCAGCTTTATCAATATCTACAACAACTTTTTTAGCGTTAGGAGCAAACATCTCCCAGTTATAACCAATGTTCCATAAGTGATTCCTTGACCCAATGGTTATTAACAAATCTGTTCCTTGTACAGCAAAATTTCCGTGTCTATTGCCAAAAACCCCATGTCTTCCAGCATAAAGAGGATGTTTAGTTGGAATTAGGTCATGACCATTCATGCTTGTTACCACAGGGACTTGTAATTTTTCTATTAACTTAATAATTTCTTCTCTGCCCTTTGCTAAATTGATTCCACGGCCAGCCATAATGAGAGGTCTAGAACTAGATTCTAAAAGTTTCATCAGCCTTTCAAGGTTTTTATCTATTTTATTTGTAATTTCTGGCTTTATCTGTAGTTTTTCTTTTATATGGTCAAAAGTTTTAAGATCTATTGTATCTATCACGGTTGCCTGTACATCACTTGGTATTTCCAGTAAAACTGGACCTGACCTGCCTGATTTTGCCAAAAACACAGCTTTTTCTAAATGGTAAGAAATATTTTCTGGTTTTAGAACTTTAACTGAGTATTTTGTAATAGGCTTAGCTAATTTAGCCATATCTACCTCTTGAACCCCAAATTGCCTAAGTTTTCCACTCATTAAATCATTACATTTTACTTGACCTGCAATAAATAAAACTGGTATAGAATCTGTCCAAGCTCCCATTATTCCAGTAAGTGTATTTGTACCAGCTGGACCTGTGGTAACAATGCAAACAGCAAGATTCTCATTTACTCTAGAATATCCTTCAGCTGCAATAGAGGAAGCTTGCTCATGGTGATTACAGACATATGAAAGTTTTTTATTCTTAGCAATTGAATCTACAAGAGCTACGTTAGCCCCACCTGAAATTAAAAAGACATCTTTAACCTTCTGGTTAGCAATGAACTTAGCTATGTAATCACTAACTTTAATTTTCATGTTTCTCCAGTCTATTTAATAAATTATTAAGGTTTCTATATGTGATTGTAAACTATTCTTTTCTTCAAAAATAGTTTTTGGTAATTCATGGGTATGAATAATTCTACCCAATTCTAAATGCTTAGTATCAATAATAGTTAAAGGGCAAATAATTCCTATTTTTTTATGATTAAGTTGATTTGATAATGCTTCAAAGTTATCATGTGATAGAACAGATATTGTCTTATTTAAAAAACCTTTTTTTATATGAGTGTTAAGTTCTTTTGATTCATCAAAGAATACATGCTCATATTCTGCATGAGTTCCATTGTCCTTAGCATTCTCATACTGGCTAGTTGTTCTTCCATTAGAATCTTTATACCTAACTAAGTCAGTCTTATTAGGAGGAGTTTCTATTTCCATAATAAAAGCACCCTCTGAAGAAATTGCTTGAGTAGAATGAAAAGTTGCTTTATCAATAATGATTCCATCAAGTTCATTTAAAACTGTTTTTGAGTTCAAAGAACTAGTTTCTACCTGTCCCGAAAGAACGGTTAAAGAAGTCATTTTAATTGGATGACAATGCATTGAAGTAGCATAGCCTTCTTTTAGGAAGAGTATCCAAATGGCTACAAATTCATTTTGGAACATTAGATATTCATAACCCCATGGCTTATCAACAATTTTTTTTCTATAGTCCATTGTTTGAATAGCCTGTGGATTATCCAAATAATTAATTTCATTTAAAACCTTAATATCTTGAGGAGAACGAGGGAGGTGGGTAATCATTTTATTTATTATTTCTAGATGGGAAAATTTTCATATTTCTGATTATAGACTAGTTAAAATATTTTACTAGGAACTCAAAAATTTACTAATCCTTCCGATGTTTTTATAATATTTATTAATAGCCAAGATATTAATTGTACTGCTTTCTGTCACCTGTTTTGGATTAAATTTACTTAAAGATTCATCATTTATAAGATACACTTTAAAATTATACTTAACCAATTTTTTAACTATCTTTAATTTTGAACTATTAAATAATTTTGCATTACTATTAAGTTCAATAATCATTGACATAACTTTTCCATTCTTTAGTGACTCTTCTAATCCTTTAATTACCAATGATTCAGCTCCTTCAACATCTATTTTAATTAAGTCTATTTCTTTTAGTTTATTTTGCTTAATGATGTTATCAAGTGTATTTGTTTTCTTCTTATTCCCTTTTGTACTATATCCAATATGGCTTACCTCAGAGACACTTGCTTCTTCAAATACAATCTCTCCAACTCTATCACTAGCGACTTGATCAATAATTTTAACTTTATCCTCTAAGAAGTTAATAGCTATATTTTCTTTTAAGGTTTCTAGAGGTTCTTTAGATGGCTCAAAAGCAAGTATTTTACCTGTAGTTATCTTACTGCTAGCAATTAATGAAAAGTCTCCAATACCAGAACCTACATCTAAGAATATTGAATCTTTTTTTAAAATTAACTCAGTCAATTTCATCTCCATATATTCAGGGCGATTTGTATAAACAATTAAACTACCAAAAGAACTTTCAGGTTTACAGATACATTTTCTATTTGGGGCTATTTCAATAATTGCTGGTATTTTGAAAAACAATTGATTTATTTTCCACCAAATCAAATTAAAGAAAGTATTTAATTTATTGTTTCTGTTAAGTGGATGTTCTAAAACTTTGACTAATGATTTAAATATTTTCATTTAATTTATTAACCATATTATTTATTGTAAAGTTATTTATTATCTTTAAAGAATTTTTACTCATTCTTTTAAAATCATCTTTAATAAATATTTTTGATATTTTTTTACTTAACTCTGATGAGCTATTTGGATTAAAGACACAACCATTCATACCATCCTTTACTAGATCAAAGGAAGACCCAACTTTGTTGCTACAAACAACCGGTAATCCGACACTCATTGCTTCATTAATTACAAAGCCCCATGGTTCTTGTTTGGAGGGTAAAATAAATAAATCACTTTGAGAGTAAATACTATTTAGTTCTTCTCTTTTAGCATATTGGATTTTTTCAACTGATTTAATATTATTTTTTTCAATATATTTTTTTATTTCTTCTTCTTGTTTACCATATCCAATTAACCACAGTTTAAACTTATACTTTTTTTCTAATTCTTTAATTGATTTAAGTAATGTCAAAATATTTTTTTCTGGTGAAAACCTTCCAACATATAAAAGGACTGGTATTTTGTTTTTTTTATTTATTTTGTTTTTCTTTTTGAAATTTATATCTTCTATAGCGTTAGGAACTATGATTGTTTTAACTTTTGGATAATATGACTGTACATACTTTCTTGAAGCTGTCCCCGGAACAATACAAGCTTTTGCCTTTTTAATTAAAAGCCTAATTAGTGGTGCCATCAGCCTACGTTGAAAACTATCTTCATTTAGAGTGCTCTCAATCCATAGATAATATGGTTTTTTATTTAAATATGAGAGAAATATAAAAAGATAGTTGGTAGGGTTAGCCCAACCAATTGAAATTAGATAATCATATTTAAAAGAAAAATATTCAAATATTGCAAAAGGATTAAGTACTATTTCTAACGCAGGTATTGGGGTAGGTATTCTAAAATTACTAAGTATTTTATACTTATGCTTTAAAGTTTTACTTTTTATTTTCCACTTTCTGTTTGATGCAGTATCACTAAGATAAGCTACTTCAATATCTCTAACTTTACTCAGTGAATTAAAAAATGGAGTTCTGATCGGATAAACTAAATTCTGTATAAAAAGAATCCGTTTCATTTTCTTTGAAGAACAAAGTAATAATATGCGTTGTAGTCTTTAAATAATTTACTAAGAAAAGTATCTAGACTCTTAACTAACTCTAATAATATTCCTGTTCCATTTAATTTAAGGAATACACCTCTTGGAATAAAGAATTTAGAATTATAAGATTTTATTTTTAATCCAGCTTTGTCAAATATTTGTTTGTATTCATTCATTGAATAAAAATAATTATATCTACCATAAGGGAATAATTTAGATACCAATGACTCTAAGCTATTTTTATTTAAAGTGGGAACAATAATTAGTCCCTCTTTATTTAGTTTCTTTTCAAGATTTTTTAATATTTTAATTTGGTCATCTTTTGCAAAGTGATCAAAAAATCTAAGACTAGTTATTAAATCAAAATTATTTTTAAATTTAATTTCATCAAAGATAGATTGTTGAGTTAACTTGTTTTTATCAAAAGTTTTAGATAGTTCCTCAATCATTTCTTCACTAAAATCTAAACAATGGACATTAAAACCTTTTGCTAACATTGGTTTAGATAAACGACCTCTTCCAGCTCCAATATCCAATACCTTAATTTCATCCTTTTTCTTATTTTTAAGAAAAGATAATACTGGAGAAAGTTCATTTAAATTGATGTATTTCCCACCCTTACCTGCAAATCTTCTATCATCATAGGTATCAACAACATCTTTTTTCTTATAGTAACTACTGATTTGTTTTACGTTCTTTTTACTCATATATATTCTTAATCAATTTTTTTATATTTGTAATACTATGTTTTTCTTCTATTAATTTTCTAGCCTTAATAATTCTCTTTTGTTCTAATTTAATGTTGTTTATTACAGTAACTAACTTACTCAGTATATTACTGGCATGATAATTATCCAAGTAGATAACTTCATCATTTTCAAACATGCCTTCTAATGAAAGTATTTTATTTGTAATAACAAGACATCCAGCTTCCATAGCTTCTAAAATTGTATTAGGGGTAGAGACTGCACCAAAGTGATCATGAATAGGGAGTATATAGATATCATTTTTTCTATAAAATTCACTCGGTTTAACTTCATTATAAAAATTTATCTTAATCTTATTTTTATCAGCTATTTTTTTAAATTGATTTACAACCTGTTCTCTAGGACCTACATTACTGAATGAAAAATTAAAGACTATTTTATTTTTAAACTTATTTGGAATAATCTTAAATAAATCTAAAAATTCAAATATACCTTTTTTCTTTAGAGGATGCCCTAGGTAACAAATATTAAACTTTGTATTATCAATTTTTGTTTTAGGATTTTTGTATATATTTATATATGTTGGAATATATTTAATATTTCTTTTTTTAGATAAAAATAGATTTTTTGTTAAAAACTTATCAAAGTTATTTAGTACACTTTTTAAACTATATTCACTATTAGCTATTATTCTAATTAGAGTCTCTGGATGAAGATTCAAAGAATAACCTGCATCATTATGAATTTCTTTAATAAAAGTAATATTAGGTAAGTCCTTTTTTAAAGGTAAAGTAAAAATTTGTGAGGAAAGTGGTAAAACAAAAACATCTAAGATATGAGTGACATTATGTTTCTTAATGAATAACTTTAAATTATTTAAAATATCATTTCTTTTTAAAATTGAAGTGATAAAACTATTGCCTGTATTAAAATAAGGATTTTTATAGCCAATGTTATAAATTAAAACTTTATAACCTATATCCTCTAAGATTTTTTTATGCTTAATTGTATTTTTAGAAACAGCTTCGTATCTATTCTCATCTATACCAAAACCAATGATTAGAACAGTCTTTTTCTTCATCTATTCTTCTTATACCACTCAATAGTCTTCTTTAAACCATCTTTAAAGGTAGTAGATGACTTAAATCCAAACTCTTCCTCTGCTTTGGTGATATCTATCTTTCTTCTTGGTTGTCCATCAGGTTTAGATGTATCAAAGGTAAGTTTACCTTGGTATTTAACAATGTCACCAATGGTATGAGCTAACTCAGCAATACTAATTTCAAAACTAGACCCTAAGTTAATTGGATCTCCCCCATTGTAATTCTTGGTAGCCATCACAATTGCTTTAGCTGCATCTTCTACATAAAGGAATTCTCTGGTTGGAGAACCAGTTCCCCAGATGATTACTTCCTCTGTATTGTTTTCTTTAGCTTCAATAAACTTTTTGATTAAAGCTGGAACAACATGTGATGAATTAGGATCAAAATTATCATGAGGACCATAGAGATTGGTAGGTAGTAAGAAAATACTATTGAAACCATACTGATCTCTATATGCTTGGGACTGAACAAGCATCATCTTCTTAGCTAAACCATATGGAGCATTTGTTTCTTCTGGATATCCCATCCAGAGATCATCTTCTTTAAATGGTACTGGGGTAAATTTAGGATAGGCACAGATAGTACCTAGTGCTACAACCTTCTCTACTCCTGCTTTATATGCTTCATGAAGCATATGTACACCCATCACCATATTGTCATAGTAGAGCTCTGCTGGATGTTCTTGGTTGTAACCAATCCCACCGACATTAGCCGCAAGGTGGATAATGATTTCGTAATCTTTAACTAATCTAGCTACTACCTTTTTATCTCTAAGATCATAGTCTTTTGAACGAGGAACAAAGATTGATTCTGGTTTCTCTTTTTTAAGCTGTTCAACAACATGCTGTCCTAAGAAACCTGCTCCTCCTGTGACTAAAACTTTCTTTCCTTTGATTGTAGTTTGTTTCATATTTATTTAATGATGTTATAGATCAATACAATCAATGTAGCATGGATCTTATGGATAAATCTAATAAGTGGATTATGGTTGTATCTAGTTAAGACTTGATGTTCCTCGTTAAATTGTTTTTCATACTGAGTACCACCCTTTGAAGTACCATGAATTCTAAACAGTGAGAAATGATTTGGTAATACATGTAAAGGATATTTCTGAATGGTTCTCATCCAGTAGTCATAGTCCATACATAAGTGTAATGACTCATCAAAGGTACCAATTTCTTTTGTTAATTCTTTTCTCCAGAAAGTAGATGGTTGGATAATGAAGTTTGCAATTGAGAGTACATCAAAGAATGGAAAGTTTCTTAAGACCTTCTTATAGTTTGCAACGAATGATTGGATCTTCTTTCCTTGTTCATCAATGATGAAATAGTCCCCAGTGAGCCACATAGCCTTGGGATTGTTGTTAAAGTATTCTCCGACTGTATTTAGAGTATTAGGAAGCATTACATCATCGGAGTTAAGATACATAATGATGTCACCTGTAGATTTTTTTATACCCTGATTAATAGCGTCTGTTTGTCCTTTATCTTTTTTAGAAACATAGTCTAACTTACCATTGTATTGTTTAAGAACCTTGACAGTGTCATCTGTTGATCCTCCATCCATAACAATGTACTCAAGGTTTGGATAATTTTGACCAAGAACACTATCAATTGTTTCTTTGATTAGATGACCCTGATTGTATGAGGGGGTAATTATGGAAATCTTTGGTAAATCTTTTTTCTTCATATTCTTATTGTAACTAAAAGTAAAGGTAATTTCTTCTCTCTATTTATTGTTAATCCCAAAGGTTATATCTAACAATGGCATATACTGCTCTGAAAGCATCTTTCAGACCAATCTTCTTGCCTTCTTCATAAGTACGTCCATGATATGAGATCCCTACTTCATAAATTCTAGCTCTTTTCTTTGCTATCTTGGCTGTAATCTCAGGTTCCATACCAAAGCTGTTTTCTTGTAGATTTATATCCTTAATTATTTCTGCTTTAAATACTTTGTAGCCTGTCTCCATATCGGTCAGGTTAAGGTTGGTAAAGATATTAGATAAGGTAGTAAGTAAGTTATTTGCTAAGAAGTGCCAGAAATAGACTACTCTATGAGCTTCAGAACCTTGAAATCTAGAACCATAAACAACATCAGCTAAACCCTCTTCAATTGGTTTGATTAACTTTGGGAATTCACTTGGATGATATTCAAGATCAGCATCTTGGATGATAAGCATTTCTCCTGTGGCTCTTTTGAAACCTAATTTAATTGCTGAACCCTTACCGGCATTTTCTTTTTTAAGAATTAATTGATCTATTTTCTTTGCTTTATATAACTTAGCTAAAATGGGTCTTGTTCCATCAACTGATTTATCATCTACTACAACAATCTCAATATCTTTTACACCACTATTTCTAACTTGGGTAATTACTTTTTCAATTGTTTTTTCTTCGTTGTAGACGGGAATAACTACAGACAGTTTAGGTTTTTTTGCCATTTTTCAATCTTTCGTGATGGGCAGTATCTCTTATTAATTTTTCTATTTTCTTATCTGTTTCTCTTTGTGAAAGGTAAGTGGAAAAGATAACCAAGGAAAGAATCATAAAGGCAATAACAGTTAACAGATCAAAAACTCTACCAAAGTTAAGAATACCGGCAATTCCTAATAGTAGGTTTGGAAACAATGAGATGATTATAAAGACAGACCAGATGCTATACCAAAATGAAACTTCAATTACTCTAAGTCCAGATTTTCTCTTTTGAATTCTAATGACGTACATCATAAAGAGGGCAAAAAAAATGGATGCTATTTGGAAGATACTCATATTGTTATTTTAAGGTTTAATAATTTAAAACAAATTTTAAATGCATCAAGGAGAGTCATACCATGATCTAAATCATGATAAATAGTAGAAATAGGCACTACAGAAAAAGGAATTCTATACTTGGCCACTCTTGCTGCTATTTCCAATTCTACCCCATAACCTGTTTCTTGCCACCTGATCTTTTGATATGCATCTCTAGAAATAGCTTTAAATCCACTAGGAATATCAGGAACATAACTACCAAAAAATAAATAGACAAGAAAAGAAGCAAACCTATTACCGATTACTCTAATCAAAGGCATTTTAGAATCCATTTTTCTCTCACCAAAGACAACCTGACTACCTTTTTCAAATTGGTCATAGAAAAGTTTAAGTTCTTTGGGGTCATGTTGATCATCAGAATCAATAAAGATAACTGCTTTAGCACCCATATGTTCAAAGGCATAATCAGAACCTGTTTTAAGCGCTCCACCTTTACCTAAATTAAGTTTATGAACTAAGACTTCTTTGGTATGTCGCTTTGCTATTTCTACACTCTCATCACTAGAACCATCGTCAACTACAATATAGTTTTTAGTAATTTTACTAATTTTAGTCAATACTTTATCTAAGTATTTATCTTCGTTGAAAACTGGAACTACTAGCCAAATGTCTGATTTGTTCATCTGAGTAATATTACTACATCTTGTATGTCAAAGAAAATGGAAATATAAATGAAGATTAACTGTTTTTTCCTACAATTGATTTATTAGTTCTCTTTTCTATTTCTTTTCTAGCAATTCCAGCAACTGATCCACCTTGTCCTGCAACTACTTTATTTTCATTTAAGCCAGCTGGTTTATTTTGTTTAGATATCTCAGTAGTTGAAGCCTCTGCTAGCATATTAAGAATTAATTCTAAATTAGACATATTATCTCTTAGATTTTCTTTCTTTAACCCCTTAAGATCTTTGTATTCTCTAACCGTCATTTCTGACCATGCCTTAGTAATTTCATTAGTTAGAATAGCAAAATCTCTACCCTGCTTCATTCCCCTCTCTTGCCACTCATCCGTAAGGTCTTTTCTAACTTCAATGCTCTTTAGTCTTTGATTAATCCAATCTTTAGAATATCCCTTTTTAAGATATGTATTCATAGCTCTATTAAAAGCTAACTCTGGATCTGCAGTTTCTTCTATTCTTTCATATCCTACTTTAGCCAACCAAAGTTTAAATGGTTCTGCTTTTGGGGAAGGGATTGACTGAATTAATCTGAGCACTGTCTGAGTATCACCAACATCAGTTGATCTCAATTTACCATCTATAGATTTCATTTTTAACTGTACGATACTTTCGTACACTTCACTGCCTTCTTTTAAAAGCTTAGATTTTAAATCAGCCCAATACCTTTTTGGAATTGATGAGTTCGTAAGAATTGCTATAACATCTATGATAGAAAAATACCAAAGCTCTTTGTCACTATTCCAATGTCTTCTTACATACTTTTGATTAAATAGAATAATTGACTGGTCTTTTTTCATAACTGAATTTAATCATTATAATCTATCAAATTTCTTTCATATTCATAAAAAAAACCACCCGAGAGTGGTTTCTTATATTAATCTATTTGATATCTACTTCTTTTCTGCCTTAGGCATACCTTTAACAATTTTTGCTAATGCTTTTTCAATAATTTCTGTAGCACCTTCATGCTCTGTGTCGTAAACATATGCTACTTCACTTGTCAGTCTTTTGATTAGAGAACCATAAACTTCTTTCTTACTGAAAGGCAACTTATCATTCTTATGTTTGAGGATAGCAAGAAGTTTAAGTGTCTTCATTACTTCTGCAGGATCATCAGTGTTTAAAACAGCTTTAATGGTATTTAAACTTGCGTCTAAATCAACTTCAGCCTCTTTAAGACCATCTCCAAGTAAGTGATCCATCTCTTTTTTTGTGAGGGCTTTTCTAATTTTAGTTTTTTCAATTGATTCTTGTGGAATAGAAAAGATAGAAACGGCTCTTTTTGAAGCGTTGAAGACCTTCTTATAGAAAATCATGTCTTTACCGTTCTTTTCTTCGATCTTGAATACTTTGTAAACTTGTCCAAATCTAACTATTACGTCGTTTATTTTAAGTTCATTCAAATTAGTCATATGGTAACAGTATAACACAAAACCCGAAACGAATTACCCCATATCTGTGGAAATCAATCAATAAATAGTTGCTGTTAATATAAAGTTATTAGTTTGATATGATCTTAATAATGAAAAAGAAAATAAAGAAAAAACAATTTAAATTTGACCCTAGTCTGATGAAAGCTTCTGTATATGGGGCTAATGATGGTATTATTACTACATTTGCTGTTATGGCAGGAGTCGTTGGTGCTCAGCTATCTCCTAATGTAGTTATTATCTTAGGTTTTGCTAATTTATTTGCTGATGGTCTAAGTATGGGTCTTGGTGATTATTTAGGAGAAAAGAGTGAGAGACAATTAAGAGAAAGACACGCTCCGACAGAACATCCCTGTATTCTTGCACAAAATGGTGGAATAGCTTGTGAAGCTAATGTTCAGGGACCTGTCTGGGCAACTGGCTTAGTTACCTTTATTAGTTTTATTGTAGCTGGCTTAGCTCCAATTCTGCCTTTCATACTAAATGCCATGTTTAATTTAGGAATAAACCAATCTCTAATTTCTCTTATTACAACTGGAGTAACTCTCTTTATCGTTGGTGCGGCAAGAACTACCTTTATTGGAGGCAATATCTGGAAAAATGGTTTAGAAATGTTTGCTGTTGGTATGTTGGCAGCACTTGTTGCATATGGACTAGGATATGGTGCCCATCAGATTGTAGGAGTCTAACTATTTATTCCTCTTCTGCTCTAACTTAAAGTTAATTAGTCCCATTAATTGTGGTCCTTCAAAAATCATTCCTGAGATAAGTTGAACTAAATCTGCCCCTGCATTCATTTTTGTCATTGCATCATTTGGAGAAAAAATTCCTCCAGTACCAATAATGGTAAATCGATCTTTAAATTTATTTTTGGCTGCTTTAATTAATTGATTTGATTTCTTAAAAGTTGGTTTACCACTTAGGTTACCCTTCATTGTTTGCCATTTCTCTAAATCTTCTTTAGTCATATCAGCATTCTTACGATCTTTAGCTAAATTACCAATATTAACTCCATTAATGTATGAATATTTAGAAGCAACTTCTAATAGGCTCATGGTGTCATCTACGGACTGATCAATTGGCATTTTGATATAAACTGGGCGAGAAATAGAAATTTTGGACAGTGCTTTGAGGAGGAATTCTAATCTTTTGGGATTAGTAAAAGGTTCTCCTCCAAAAGTATTTGGACAACTAATATTTAGCTCATAGAAACTATGCTTAACTTTACTCTTCTCAAAAGTTTTAAATGAATTAATAATATCTAAAAGTTGGTCTTTAGTTGATTCAAAATTCTTGTTTGTAGCTCCAATGCTAATTCCAACTGGATGTTCAAATTTCAATCCTGTTAATTTCTTTGCAATTGCAATAGCGCCAAGACTCTTCAGGCCTTTATTTACCAAAAGTGATTTAGAGTTTGGGAACCTACCTAAACGTGGTTTTTTATTTCCTTTATATGGCTCATAGGTGACTGTACCAATCATTTGGTAACCAAAGCCTACGCTAGGTAAAATTTGAGTTAATTCTCCGTTATAGTCAAAACCAGCGGCTAGACCAATTGGATTTGGAAAAGTAATGCCATCTATTTTTTTTGTAGTAAGCGGGGTTTTATATTTGAATACCCAAGCTGTCAATGTTTTAGCCCAAGAATAATTACCAAGAATCTTTCCTGCTTTAGTATGACTATCATGTACATCTTCAGCATCAAATAAAAACATAAACTTTTTGAATGGCTGATAAAGAGTGGCAATAATACTATTCTTTAGAAAAAAGAGTTTTTTTTTACCTACTATAAAATAGGAAGTAAAGTTAACAATAAATAAGAGAGCACAAATAACCGCAGAAATTAGACAGTAAGTACACCATGCTTTAATTATCACTCCCATTAAGAAAACTAAGAATAATGAAAAACCTCCACCAATAATGGCCAAAGTCATCAAGATATCATCATTTTTCATCTTACCGATCTTGACCTTTTTATCTAACAAAGTAGCTGCAGCAAAAACAAAGACAATGGAATAGAAAACTAATCCTAAAGCAGAGAGTGGGACTGGCCCAATATTTGCCCAAGGACTATTTAAGACAGTCTCACATTGAAACCCTGGAGTACAAGGAGGGATGATATTGTTTATTTTTTGATAGGTTAAATAACTAGCGTCTAAAATTCCAAGGATGGACAAAATTACTATTGGGAGAACAAATACTTGCTTCATAACTATAGTGTACTCTATTTTTTCTTTTTTAAAAGATAATACTGGTTCAAATTGTTTGTTTTAGAGTCAGCTTTATATTTTTCAATTATTTCTAAATTGGAATCTTTGATTAAATTATTCATCTCTTCTGTATCGGTATAGTGACAATACCTTATAGCTTGTTCACCACGACGCCAATCTAATAGATAATCATTTTCTTCTACCTCATCTTTTTCTATTCCAACTTTATCAAAATTAATTAATCTTTCTTTTAATTTAGGATTATCTAAAAATTGCCAGGCTGTAATAACAATAATTCCATCATCACTTAATTTGTCATTCATGGAGCTTAAAAACTTCTTTCTGAGATTAAAACTAGGAATGTGATGTAAAACACCAAAGCTAACAATTAAGTCAAATTTATTATTAATCTTCTTTTCTTTGAAAAATTTACTGAAATTATCATTTTCTAATTGTTCTATAATGTCAAATTGTTCAAATTGAGTTTCTGTCTTGAGAGAGGCTTGCTTAGAGGCTAAATTTAAGAGTTTTTTTGAAGAGTCTAGACCATAATACTTAAATTCAATCTTTTCTTCCTCAAGAAATTTTGCAAAGCGTCCATTCCCACAGCCAATGTCTAAAACAGATATTTTTCTATCACCTAAGGTATTTTTTATACTTTCAGAAACCCTAGTCCAACCCTGCCAAAAATAATTACGTGACTCATTAAAATCATCTGCCACGGATTTGTAGAAGTCTTTATTTAACTGGTTTAACCTATCAATCGTTACTTTATTCATTTAGACCTTTAGTTTATCATCTTTTTCGAGTAAAATCCCCCTATCTATATTTTAGAAATATTACATAACATTTATTGTTTATAGAAAGAATCATATGCCTACAATTAAAGCGGGAAACATAAGTAAAGGTATTTATCTTAATTTTAAAGGAACCCCTCACTTAGTCACAAAATCAGAATTTCATTCTCCAGGAAAAGGCTCAGCTTTTTGTAAAGTTAAAATGAAGAATATTAAAACTGGCGCTAGTTTAGATTTTACTTATAAATCAAATGAACAGATTGAATACTATGAGCTAAATTCACAAGAAATGCAATTTTTATATATGGATGGTGATCAAGCTGTTTTTATGAATCCTCAAACTTATGAGCAAGTAGAACTAGATGTAAAGCTCATGGATGGTAAAGAAGGATTTTTAAATTCAGATATGAAAGTTTATGTGCTATTCCAAGATGAAAAAGCTCTTGGAGTTACATTCCCACCAAAAGTTAAAATGACTGTAAAGATTGCTGAAGAAGCTACTGCAGGAAATAGAGTCAACGCTCCTAAAAAGCCTATTACTTTAGAAACTGGCCTAGAGATTTATGCCCCACTCTTTATCAAACCAGGAGACGTTATCATGGTAGATACTGATACTTTTGATTATGTATCAAGAGTTAATGAATAAATAAGTAAAAGATATAAAATAAGAACCTCTTTATGGGGTTCTTTTTATTTGAAAAAGTTCTATATAATGAAAAACTCCTCGGCAGGTTGTACCAAGGAGTTCTCTGTTGATTGCGGCTAATGTTATCGCTTAACCGGGGTATCCGCCCGGATAATAAGCAACAACACGTGCCATCCATTGACCAGTCCGCTCATCTGGATCGGGCATCAATTCAATGTAGATGTCGTCACCATTTGTAGCGTGTAGCCATGCGAAGCCATCTGCGAAACCACTGTATACATCATCATAAATAGTCCATCCGACAACATCAAAGACATCGTTGTACCAGACCTCTGCTTGATCCCAGAAGGTTCCACCCTGAGTCAACAGTTCATGCGGGTAACTATTCGGTAGTACACCATCAGGGTCTACCAAAATAACTACAGCAGGTGCCGGAGCTTCAGCAGGTTCGTTACACAGATTAGCATTGTCTGTGTTAACGTTGAGGTATATATTCCATCCCTCACCATCAAACCATGCGAAACGAAATTGGTGTACATCACCGGGCATTGGACCACCACCGCCAGTTCCAGCAGGCATACCCCAGTCACCAATAAAATTACCGTTCACCCACATGCCAACGTGTGCATCGACAGAACCAACATTGGCATTACTTACCAGCAATCGACCATCATCCATACGGCATACAGATGCTTGCATTTGAGGTGTTCCCTGAGCCATTACGGCTACCGGAAATACCAAAACTATGACCACTACTAACAAGAGTAGCTTTTTCATTTGTTGCACTTCCTTTCGCTTAATCAGCGGATAAGGCTAGCACCTCATGCGCTAGCTTTGCTTAGGGATAATATCATATTGTTTGTATATAAACAATCTTATTTAGACGCAATGGTTTAAAAGGACCCGTCTGATGCGTATTAAATGGGTATTAATGTTTTAATATAATATTTTAATCAAGGTATATCGGAATTTATTTTAAAATTAAATTTTATTGATAAAGTTTTCTAACTCCAGTAATATCACCCGTATTTAAACTTCTTTGATGTATTTGACCTTCACTGCCATAGCCATACATAGTCTCTTCTCCACAGTCTTGAGTGTAAAGATCACCCAATCCCATGGTATGTCCTAATTCATGTGTAGCGATAGCTTCAAAATCCATTTTATTAGTTTCTATAGTAGCGTCACTTGTCCAATCAAAATCTACATCATCATATACTTGATCCCATTCTACAATTTCTCTAGTTTTAGGTGGTCCTGAAAAATATCCCCAAACAATAGTGACCCCAATTACGCCAGGTTCATCAATAGGTGCAAAGTAAACCTCATTAACTCCATCTGTATGAACTAAATCAGCACTTAAAAGGTTGGTTGTTTCTTGCCCAGGTCCAAGTATTTCTA
>Ga0224496_10000446_pt1 | contig 28755 bp, 21 predicted proteins | sample SF_Jul11_sed_USG_2_FD_168127 | JGI IMG/M metagenome (GOLD analysis project Ga0224496, IMG submission 168127) | Sediment microbial communities from San Francisco Bay, California, United States - SF_Jul11_sed_USGS_8_1 | ecosystem: Environmental > Aquatic > Marine > Sediment | place: USA...
GCAAGTCTTTTTGAATGTTGGTCCACGGCCCGGATGATCCTTCTCAAGGATTGCAATATCTTAAGATCGATTCGCTCCGAAGGTAAGGACTGTCTGCGCTCGTCGTTCATTCACCTCCTTATTTTTTCTCACTTATAAGGGATCAATCCTCAAATTGCAAGCCCACAACATAATAGATTCTAGGTGAAGTAATTTGACATCGAATTATTATACTGCTAAGTTTAATTAATCGATAACCTCAACCTAAGGAAACCCTATGAACCACACGGCACTGGAAGATCCTTTAAGTCTTTTGGCCTCCGACTTCGACTGGAAGCGAGAGGCCCAAAGAAACATCACCACCCTAAAGCAACTCAAAGAATACATCGATATCACCCCGGAAGAAGAGGAAGATCTTCAGGAGGTTATTTATCTCCATCCCATGAATATTCCACGCTACTACATGGAATTGATCGATAAAACCGACCCGAACGACCCTATCCGCAAACTCGCCGTTCCCAGCGTGGAGGAACTGGTTGTCGCCGGTCACATGGGCGAGACCACAGGGGACCCCTATGGGGATGACCAGCACGATAAGGGAAATGGAATCCTGCACAAGTACGCCTATTCCGCTTTGGTTATCGCGACGGAATACTGCGCCATGTATTGTCGGCACTGTTTCCGCAAGCGGATGGTTGGGCTGGAGAACGAACAGACGGTGGAAAACTTTCAGGAGGCGGCGAAATACATCGCCAAGCATCCAGAAATCACCAATGTGATCATTTCCGGTGGCGATCCAATGATGTTGCCGACAAAGCTTCTGGGGCGGATGCTGGAATGCCTGAAGGATATTGAGCATGTCAATTATGTCCGTATCGGCTCCCGGGCGCCGGTGACCAATCCGGCTCGTTTTTTTGATGATTCATTGATTGCTCTGCTTGAAGATTTCAATCGGCATAAGGCTCTTTTTGTGCCGACCCACTTCAACCACGTCCGAGAGATTACGCCCTTAAGCTCCGAGGCTGTGGCGCGTATCCGCGGTGCGGGGATCACCGTCAACAATCAGGCGGTGCTGCTAAAAGGCGTTAATGATTCAGCCGAGGCGATAGAAAATCTGATGAACGGGCTGCTGCGCATAGGCGTTAATCCCTACTATCTCTACCAGTGCATGCCAGTTGCCCGTGTGAGGGATCATTTCCAATTGCCCCTTAAACTGGCGGTGGACCTGGTCGATGAGGCACGGAGTCGGCTTGACGGTTACGCCAAGCGGTTTAAGTTCATCATCGCTCATGACATCGGCAAGATCGAGATCATTGGGCGTATGGGGAACAAACTGGTCCTAAAACAACTTCATGTCCGTCAGGAAAACCCCGAAGAGGCCTCGCGCCTATTCCTGCGGGAACTCAACGAAACAGGAGGATGGCTCGACGACCTGCCCGAGGTGAATGACTAGGGTTTCAATCATATCCCTTCAGGCAGATTTTTCAAAAGGCTTTTAGCGTTAATAAGCTCCCTATCTAACTGTGGAGCTTGTCGAATTCCTTATGGAGTTTTAGCTCCTCTTTCCTGATCCTGCTTCCCAAGGTAGCGAACAAACTCCCGAAATCCCTCGCGAATTCGAGACCGGAGGCATTCTCGATGGAATACTTGTTGAAAAAATCGAGAGCGTTGCTTGAAATCTCATCCATGTTGCTGGCGAAGGTATCCAGCATATTCCTGAGTCCGATATTTGACTCCGAGGCTTTGATCATCGGTGGGTAAAGCCTTTCATCCTCTTTTTTCAAATGCGCTAAAAATGCGTTTTTAGCGGATAAAAACATCGTTTTCCCCTCTTTCGAGGTGATGCCCAAAGTCCTGACGTTTTGTAGCGTTTCAAGCAAGGTTTTGTGTTCTCTTTCCAGTTCGGTTATCAAGTCTGACATCATATCTCCTTTGGCTGTGTTGTAGTTTAACTTTATGAGGGAGTACATTAATCATGTCTCTATTTTAATATTTGATGGATCGCAATAAATTGACTGGAGTCAAATTGGAGAATATTATAAGTTTCATGATGAAATTCAGGTTATTAGTGTAATATGATAACTATATTATTGCCAATAAAAGGCGGGTTGTGATTTAGCGTTTTAAATCAGCTGATCTTTTTGTAAACAACGGCCCAAAGCTACAATAAATTGTTAAATCAAAACCAAAGCAATTTATAATGGTTGAAATGCCCTGAATTTCGTTTCGATATTTGTTTTTGATTGTTCATCCCAAATTAAATGAGTAAAATAACGAAACAAGAATAAGCCGGAGCGGTTTAATCACATAAAATAGGTTTAGAATGTTAAAAGTCATTAATCCTTTCAATGGGCTGATCTATACCGAGATTCCGTTCGATACTTCCTCGACGCTTCAAAAGAAAATTGAAGGCGCGAGGAAAACCTTTCAAAAATGGAGCGATTTAAGTTTGGATGAGCGTATTGAAATAATAAAGGAAGGAATCTCTTATTTTGAGACCAATCGAGACCAGATTGCCAGTGATATAACCGGGCAGATGGGAAAACCAATCAGCGAATCCTACGGAGAAATCAAGGGATTTTTTCAACGCGCCAATCAGATGCTGTCCATCGCAAAAGAGGCGCTTGAGCCTGATATTCTCCCCGAAAAACCGGGGTTTCACAGACGGATAGAGCATATTCCTCATGGGGTTGTTTTAGATATAGCGGCCTGGAACTATCCTCTTTTGATCGCGGTAAATGTCGTCATACCCGCGTTATTATCCGGCAATTGCGTTCTTCTAAAACACAGCGCTAAAACCCCACTTTGCGGGCTGCATTTCGAGAAAGCCTTTAACGGGGTTTTTGATGGATTGGTCCATAACCTGATCCTGTCACATGAACAGACATCTGAACTTGTAGGCAATCCGGCCATTGACCATGTCGTTTTCACGGGGTCGCTCAAAGGCGGGCTGGCGATTAACGGAGCGGCTTCCAGGAGATTGATCGAGGTGGGGTTGGAGTTGGGTGGAAAAGACCCCGCCTATGTCATGGACGATGCGGATCTTGATTTTACGGTTTCAAATATCGTTGAAGGCGCCTGTTACAACTCGGGGCAGTCCTGCTGTTCAATTGAGCGCGTTTACGTTCACGAATCTCTCTATGATTCCTTCTTGAAACGAGCCGTGGATTTGTTGAAAAAAATCCGGTTGGGCGATCCCATGGAGGAATCGACTTCGATGGGCCCGATGGTCACTCCTGCCGCCGGGGAATTTTTGGAGTCGCAAGTCAAGGAAGCTGTCATAGATGGTGCGGAATTAATCATTGGCGGTGGGAGACACCCTGATTTCCCGGGAAATTATTTTATGCCCACCCTCCTTAAAAACGTTCCCAATCAAGCCAGAATCATGCAGGAAGAAAGCTTCGGGCCCGTCATTCCGACGGCATCGGTCAGAAGTGACCGGGAAGCCTTGGAATTGATGAACGATTCCAAGTATGGTCTCACCGCGTCTGTTTGGACAAAGGATCGGACGCGGGCCGAATGGATGGCCAAAAGGCTCAAAGCGGGGACCATTTATCAGAACCGTTGCGATTATCTCGACCCGGCCCAGCCCTGGACGGGTGTCAAGGACAGCGGAAAGGGATCAAGTCTTTCCCGTTACGGTTTTTGGCATCTGACCAAGCGGAAAAGTATCCATTTTCGTAACCCGACTACCTAGACTAAGGGCATCAGGTCACTCGGGAGTCACATAGGCCGAGGTGATCCCGCCATCGACCATGAAAGAGGACCCCGTGACAAAAGAAGCGTCTTCAGAGGCCAGATAAAGAGCCGCTTTGGCCATTTCAGCCGCCTCACCGAAACGGCCCATCGGGATATGCACCAGCCGCCGTTGTTTTTTTTCTTCCGAGTCCAGGAATTTCATCAACAATTCGGTTCTAAGAGGTCCGGGGCAAAGGGCATTAACGCGGATATTCTCTCTGGCGTGGATGGCCGCCAATTCTCTCGTCATCGACAAGACCGCCCCCTTGCTCGCCGTATAGGCAATCTGGGCCGTCGCCGCGCCCAACAGAGCGACGAAGGAGGCCGTATTGATGATGGAGCCGCCCCCGCTTTTTCTGATAGCTGGAATTCCATACTTGCAACCGAAGAAAACCCCCTTGACGTTGACCGCCAAAGTCAGGTCGAAAATAGCCTCCTCGGTGTTTTCGGCGTTGTCGTCACAGGAGTGCATGATCCCCGCATTATTAAAAAGGATATGCAAACCGCCGAATTTCGTTTCAGCCAACTCGATCATTTCAAGGCAGTCTTGAGCGTTGGAGACATCGATCCTGATGAATTCGGCTTCCCCACCCGCCTCATGGATCTCTTTACGTACGAGAAGACCCTCTTTTTCGTTAAGGTCAGCCAGAATCAGTTTTGCTCCCTCCGCAGAGAAAAGAAGCGCGGTCTCCCTTCCAATTCCGCTTGCCGCTCCCGTAATAACGGCGACTTTGTCTTTCAATCTCATTATAGTTCCTATTCTTGAAGTGAACGATTGTTTTTTGTAGAAGCGCAGGCATCGACAAAACGGCGAAACAAATTTCTTTGGACTGGATCATTTTCGAAGGTCAATTCAGGATGCCATTGTACACCGATCAGCCAGGGATGATTTTCACTTTCAATCGCTTCGATAACTTGATCCTCGGCCCAGGCAACGGCTGTAAGATCTGCTCCCAAGTCCCGCACGCCCTGATGATGCCAGGAGGCGGGAGCGGTTTTCGTCGTGGCCAGGACTTCAGCCAACTTCGAGCTTGGATCGATTCTCACATCATGGCATACAGGCTCCCTCGGTGGAAGCCGATGAGAGACCCTGTCCCCGAAATGATCCGGCAAATGCTCGTAAAGATTGCCTCCGCGCATCAGATTTAAAAGCTGCATTCCCCGGCAGATGCAAAACAGGGGTTTATGTGTTTTTATGAACAATTCGATTAAACCAAGCTCGGATTGGTCCCGTTCATCATCCACCATATACAGCGACTCGTGCGCCTGCCCCTGATAGAGTCTCGGATCCAAATCGCCGCCCCCTGAGAAAATCAAACCATCGAGAATCGAAACGATCGCCCTGAAATGTTTTTCTCCGGGCGCGATGATCAAAGGGATGCCTCCCGCGCTTCGGATGGAATCGATATAAGCGGCCGGAAGAGGGAAGGAATGCTGGTCGTTTCTTCCGTAAGAGGTAATGCCGATCAGAGGACGGGTCATTTTAAATCTGCTCGAAATAGCGTTGTCTTTCCCAGTCGCTGACGGTTCTTTGATAAGAGCGCAATTCATTGCGGTAGAAGTGAGCGAGATGATTTTTTATCTTTTCGCCAAAGGCTTCGCCCACGAAACCGCTTTTCTCGAAACGCTCCAGGGCTTCCTCCAGTGTTTCTGGCAAGGCGGGTTGATCTTTAGCGTGGTAGAGGTCCCCATCGAAAATAGAGGGCGGCTCGATCTGGTTTTTAATCCCGTCAAGACCGCTGGCGATGGCCGCTGCGTAGACCAGATAGGGATTGCAGTCCGCGCCGGGTATGCGGCATTCGATCCTGAGACTGCCGCCTTTGCCAACAATCCTGAATCCCGCCGTTCGGTTGTCATAACTCCAGGCAATTTTGGTCGGAGCCCAGGAGCCGGACAGGTATCTCTTATAGGAGTTGATGGTGGGCGCGTATAAGAGCATCATCTCAGGGACATGTTTCATCCAGCCGCCTAAAAACCACCGGAAGTGATTTGAGCATTTCACCGGACCCAAATGGCCCTCGCCGGAAAAGGCGTTTTTACCCTCCTGCCACAGGCTGACATGGATATGACAACTGGAACCGGCCTGCTTGTGGTCATACTTGGCCATGAAGGTCACGCTGGCGTCTTGCTGGTCGGCGACTTCTTTCAGGCATTGCTTTAAGATCACATGCCGGTCCGACATTTCCAAAAGCTCCGAGTAGCGGATATTGAGTTCATGCTGGCCTTTTCCCCACTCGCCCTTGGTGTTCTCGACGGGAACGCCCGAGTCCCTTAAATGCCTCCTTGTCAAACCATGAAAATTCTCCTGGCGGCTGGCTTGGAGGATATGGTAATCCTCGATATACCATCCCGCCGGTTCCAGACTCTGGAAACCCTGTTTTGAAGCGTTCTCGTAGCTGTTTTTAAAGAGATAGTACTCCAGTTCTGAGGCGGCCTTAGCCTCGTAGTTCAGTTCGCTTAAGCGCGTCAGCTGGTTTTTTAAAATGGATCGCGGAGCGACGGGCAGAAGCACCTCATCCCTGTATAGATCGCAAATAACCAAAGCCGTTTTTTCATGCCAGCTAACCACCCTCAGAGTTTGGAAGTCCGGGACAAGATGAAAATCGCCGTAGCCTTTCTCCCAGTTGGAAAACTCAAATCCGGCCACCGGCTCCATATCCATATCGGCGGTCAAAAGATAATCGCAGGCATGAGAACCATTTTCCGCAACTTCCTCGATGAAGAACTCCGCGTCACAGCGTTTGCCCAGAAATCGGCCGTATATATCGGTAAAAGCGATGATAACGGTATCAATCCGGTTCTCTTTGACGGTTTTTTTCAGCTCCGTAAGGCTGATTTTCCCCTTTACCACGCTCATCTCACCTTTATTGTTCACCACATTCAGATTTACCAGAAAGCTTTAACCAAATAAAGAAGCTTGATGGGAATAATTTTAACAGAAGGATATTGTTTTGAACAGGTTAAATGAAGTGAAATTCATCCTGGCTTGAGCGCTTGGGGAAACCACGGTATTTTTCTGCCATTTCTAAATTTTATCGGTCTTTATAAGCGAATGAGGCTTAACCGGACTCCACATTAGAACTATTCTGCGAAGGAATTGGGCAGGATGTTAAAGGGAAGCAACTTGATGGTCATCATTAAAACCAGCGATCCGGCGGGTAAGCAGAAAAAGGCCAAAGTGGGTATGGTCTTGGCGATGCTGAGGATCTGGATTTTGACGAACCGCTTTTCCTCCAGAGTCAGAGGCTCGGTGGAGGACTTCATAAGAAGGTTGTAGAGCTTTCCGGTCTCCTTAATCTCGTTTACGAAGCTGTCGAGATTCATTTTGATGATGGAGTTGATCTGGCTATTAATGTATGATTTCATATGCCCGAAGGAGTGGTGACCCCTTAGAAAATCGAAACGCGTTTCGTGGCAATAAAAGAAGTCGGCGACCGAACCGAGGCTGGCCTCCAGTTCCTCTCGACTCAGGTGGAGTTGACGGTTGATTTCTCCCAAGGCCGAATTATCGGAGGGACCCTTAAATTCATCCAGCAGGGACAAAAGGATCGCCTGTTCCAACAGGTACTTATTGATCAAGGGTTCGCTGTATTCAAACTGAATGCTGTTAAGGTCAATGGGTCTTTTGACGATTTCCAGGTAATCGGACTTTTCTTTTTTTGAGAGCCTGGTTGACTTGATATAGCGTTTGAGCATCTTTTGCTTTTGATAGAGCGTGGCCCGCTGATCGTAAATATCCTGCGGTGAATCGTCTATCGAAGATCCGTCCTTATTCGCGTCATACGCCCAAAGCAGTCCCGCGAAGATATAGATCAGTTGTTTCTGGATGGCAATATGGTTTTGTTCCACTTCGCTGAGAAAATAGATCGGGGGCGAGGATTGCTGATTAAAACGACGGTTCCAGGAAATCATGCTGTAGATATCTAAAAAGGCGAGGTTGTTTTGAAGCGAATTGCCGAAACTGAATTTTTCCCTAGACCTGATCCGCTGGATAAACCGCTTTTCAAATAAGCCGATCAGTCTGGAAAATTCCTTGTCATTGATCAACTCGTTTAAACCCATCGAAAAAAATCGGCGGTCTATATCAAGACCGAGATAAAATTGTATTACCCGGATGACCGCCCTGCATAAGTAAACCTCGTAATCGCTCAGTTTCGGGGCGAAAACGATGATTTCACGGATCAACGATAAAAACAAGATCTCGATATTAACGAAGGTGGCCTGGTCCTTGGGGCTTAGAAACTTCAAAGTGCGATGCATCGATTCTTTTTCGGTATCCATCAATGGGCATCCGAACAAAACACCGCTTTCCCTAAGCGTGGTATAAAAAATTCCATTTAAACCCTCGAAATTTTGATTCAAACTGTCGATCGTAGCGACCTCTCTAATATCAAAACTATCGAGATAAATCGCGAAGGGTTGCTCAAGCCGCATTTCAAGGTATCGCTTAAACCAGCCTGCTGAATTAAACTTCACTTTTTCTCATATGCTTAATTAAATTATTTATCCAAGAGGATTTACCACCCATTCAAATATTTTATCCCGCAAGTCAGGAAATTTCAATCATTCAATTTCTCAATTGATTAACTCAAGGAAATGGGGTTTTAAGATTTGACTCAGCGACCATTAAAAACATTTTTATTGTTCACTCAACACTTCTTTCTGTCTGAATTTATATGATATAAAAATATTTTCGATGCCTGTTGGCGATGTTTTTTTAAACGCTTCGGAAATAATAAATTGATTATCAATAAGGATTCAATATAATGAGAATCAAGTTACGCATTATCAACATGTTAATCTAATTGAATCAGCCAGATACAAGAAACACTGATTTAATGAGTCCACTTAACATTCCTAAGCGAGGCCTAAAAAATGAGAACTTATCAAGATGAAAGAAAAAGTATCTTTTCTGAAAACTCGACATCTTATCAAAACAACTCACTAGGATCAACAAGACAGCCGAGGCATCTCATCAGTCGAATTTTTGATGTTCACTACCATCAAACGGGCAACTACTTTGGTTATCTTAGCAATCTCTCGACCGAAGGGGCAGCCGTCGTTTCTGTCAGCCCAATGAAAAAACAGAACAAAGTCTATCTGCGGGTGGACTGTGAGGATGAAGACCTGGAGTTAACTGATATTTATTTTGAAGCCATTTGCCAGTGGTCAAAGGATAACCGAAATGACGGGCTATATGAATCTGGTTTCAGGTTCCAAAATATCAATTACGCGACCACAATGGAAATCCGGAAACTGGTAAAATATTTCAGTTCAGAAACCTATTAGTTATTTTATTTTATCTTGTCGCGGTCATCTTGCGTCATTGTAAAAACCTTAGTTAATTTAACTTTATAAACTGGGTCTTATGAGTATCAACCAAAGAAATGAAGAGAGACATCTTTTAGACCGCCTGATAAAAGTTTACGATCACAGCGATGAAATGATTGGATTTTTAAGAAACATTTCAACTCAAGGCGCGTTGATTTTATCGAAAGAGAACCACATGGAACAAGACGACCTGAAGCTGACTTTTAAAACCGGAAACCTCAATCTTAAAATCAATGATATTGATCTGAAAGTGACCTGTCGATGGACAAAAAATCTCAAGGAAAAAGATCTTATTGAAGCTGGATTGCGCATCACGGTAATGAACGAAAAATCAAAGATGGGATTGAGCCAGTTGATCAATCAGACCAGTATTAACGCCTACCTTTGATTATCCATACCATCAACTGGGTTTTTCAAAGTAAAATCCATTTTTTAAAAATAGGCTGCGCGGATTTTGAGCATGGCAAGCCCAGAAAGGCTTAATTGATATGCCAGATGCTCTCAGATTAAAGTCGCCACGACTTTTCAGCGATCTTTTCCCTCAATTTATCCAAGCAGGCAACCCTCCCCCTGCTACTACCTACCGAAACTGACTCAACGCGCAAAAAAAAAGCCCCCAAATCGGAGGCTTTTTTATCTTGTTGATCTAACCTTATCCCAGCTTAAATATCATAGTATAAGGAGAACTCGTAAGGATGCGGCCGAAGCTGAATCTGTTTGAGTTCGGAATTTCTCTTATAATAGATATAAGAATCGATCAATTTCTTCGTGAAAACTTCGCCCTTCAATAGAAATTCATAATCTTTCTCGAGAGCCTCTAACGCTTCTTCCAAACTAGCAGGAACCCCTTTGATCTCTAAAACTTCCTCTGGAGGTAGGTCGTAGATGTTTTTATCTATGGGCTCAGGTGGTTCGATCTTGTTTTGGATTCCATCAAGCCCTGCCATCAGCATAGCTGAAAAAGCGAGATAGGCGTTGCAAGATGGATCGGGTGTCCTGAACTCGACTCTTTTGGCCTTTTCGCTGTGAGAATACATCGGAATCCGAATCGCGGCGCTTCTGTTTCTTTGAGAGTAGACCATAAAAATAGGAGCCTCGTATCCGGGAACCAGCCTTCGGTAGGAATTGGTCGTCGGGTTGTTAAGCGCGCAAAGAGCCGGGGCATGCTTTAAAAGGCCTCCGATGTACCATCTGGCATGATCGCTGAGCCCGGCGTAATTACCTTCACCGTAAAAAGTATTCTTACCGTCCTTCCAAATACTTTGATGGCAATGCATACCCGAACCATTATCCATAAAGATCGGTTTTGGCATAAATGTCGCGGTCTTATTATTTCTCTTGGCAACATTTTTCACAATATATTTGAAAGTCATCAACTGATCCGCGATTTTCGTCAGAGTGCCGAAACGGATATCGATTTCAGCCTGTCCACCCGTACCCACTTCATGGTGATGCAATTCGACATCAATCCCCACATTTTGCATTTCCAGCGTCATCTCCGTCCTCATATCCTGAAAACTATCGGTCGGTGGAACGGGGAAGTACCCTTCCTTGTAGCGGGGTTTGTGGCCCAGATTAGGTTTTTCGTCTTTCCCCGAATTCCAAAAACCCTCAGAGGAATCGATGTAGTAAAAACCCTTGTTATGAGCCTGGTCGTAACGGACATCATCGAAAACAAAAAATTCCGCCTCGGGACCGAAATAAATGGTGTCTCCGAGTCCGGTCGTCTTCAAATAGTTCTCCGCTTTCTGCGCAACATACCTCGGGTCTTTATGATACCGCTCCCCTGTTATCGGATCAACGACATTACACACGATATTTAAGGTCGGTTCCTGGGTAAAGGCATCTAAAAACGAATAGGATGGATCAGGGAATAAAAGCATATCGCTTTCCTGGATCCCTTGGAATCCTCGAATGCTGGAACCGTCAAAACCCATCCCCTCTTCAAAAACATCTTCGGTAAAATGGCTAATTGGGATCGAATAATGTTGCCATACACCAGGTATGTCAACAAACCGAAAATCAACGATCTTCACGTTGTTTTTTTTAGCGAAAGCTATTAAATCTTTTGGTGTCATATTGCCTTCCTTTGTGGCTTGGAAAAGTTAAAATTGATATTCAGTAAAGTGATCCCATACCGTAAAATATTTCAGTCATCGCCTGAAATATTGTCTGCCAAGACTAAAAAATTAGCAGACCCCTTATTCTTAGTCAAATATATTTAAATAACGTCAATAATAACCAATTACGGTTTACAAATTGATAGCATATTGTTATTATTTAATCTTTTAAATGCGGCCTTCAGTGATCAAACCCAAGTCCAACATCATTAAATTCACTAAACCATGAATGACGGATTAAATTCTTTCACTAAAATATCGTTTCCCTGGATCGCTAATCTTGTCAAACAATGGCCGGATAAGGATATATGGTTTGAATCATTTACGAGTTATCTTACAAATTGTCACTATGAGCATCCCGAAAGGATATCTCGTCATTTTGAAAAACTTCGCCTAGTAAAAAATATTTCGCGGTATTATGAAAGAATCCTGCCTTGTCTAATTTATAGTGGTCATCCTGAAACAGCCGTTGATTATTTCCTTCGTTTTTTAGAAAGCTATAAAGATAAATCCGGTGTGGAATTTGATTTGTCAGGGGAGGAAACCGAGGGTTACTTAAGATTATTTGGCTGGAGCGATTTTCTGTCTCAGCGTCTTATTTCAACTCCCCTTTTAGCTGATAGCGTAAAAGGGAATCCTCACCTCAAAACCCCCAAGCCCAAAGAGTCCATGCTGGCCGAAATGGGGGAACTGTTCAAGGATCTGGGGCAGATCAATCCCGAACAATTTAAAAAAAACCTGCGCGACTATAAGTATAGAGAACTTCTCCGTATTTCAATAAAAGATCTTTGCGGTTTCGGGAGCCTTAAAAACACTTGGCGGGAACTATCTTTCCTGGCTGATTGCTGTTTGTGGCTTTCCCTTCGGGCCGCTTATATGATCGTTTGCGGCAAGGGGCAAATCGATTTTAATGACGTGCCGGTTTCAGAAGACGATTTCCCTTTCGTCGTCATGGGGATGGGAAAACTGGGAGGCGATGAGTTAAACTACTCTTCTGATATAGATTTGTTTTTTCTCTATCAGGATGTGGCTGATCAAGCCGGAAGCAACGCCGATATGAGCAAAATCCGCCAGAAAATCGCCCGCTTGATGATAGATTTTATGTCAGAGCGTACCCAGGACGGTTTCATACAAAGAATCGACCTGAGGCTTCGACCAGGCGGTGAAACCTCGCCAATCTTCTGCTCACTGCAGGGAGCGGAATCCTACTACGCCTATGATGGACAACTTTGGGAAAGACAAGCCTTAATCAAGGCAAGTCCGGTCGCCGGAAATATCAAATGGGGAAATGAATTCCAGGAAATGATCCGCCCGTTTATCTTCAGCCGGTCCATCGATGAAAACACGCTTAAAAAAGCCAAGCACATCAAAGAGCGGATCGAAAAGGAGCATTTAAAGGAAGATCACCTAAATGTTAAACTTGGGATCGGCGGAATCAGGGAAATCGAATTTTTCATTCAATGCTTTCAGCTTTTATATGGAGGCCACAAGCCTCAGCTTAGAAAAACCAATAGCATCGAAGCCCTTAAAGAGCTACGCGGCTTGAAGATATTAACTCAGTCAGACGCGGAGCTTTTGGAGGAAGCTTACTGTTACTTAAGGAAACTTGAACACCGACTCCAAATGGCCGAGGAACTCCAGATCCATACGCTACCTAAGGATCTAAAGAAACAGGAATCATTGGCGAGAAGCATGGGCTACTGGGAAGAGGATCTGGACGCCGCCAGAAGACATCTCATTCAGGACATCAAGGATTGGATGTCGAAGGTGCGCTCTATCTTCTCGGGGCTATTTAACGAGGACCATATCAAGGTGGCGGCTTCGATCAAAAACAGCACCAAGTTCAACAAATTTACTCCGGATGTGGAAAAACTAATCGAAGAGGTCTCACGACAGATCACCGCCTCAATCGGCAAAAAAGAAGAAAACAGGACCTTTGACCATTTCCAGAGACTTTTTGAAAATATCGGTTCAAAACTCCACTATTACGAATACTTGAACAAGCACCCGTCCCTTATCCAAAGGATTTCCAGAATCGCTGAGACCAGTGATTTTTTGTGGAATTACATGCTAAACCACCTAGACCTGCTTTTACAGTTGGATTCCTCAGAGCCCCTGCATACCAAAACCGATTGGAAATCCCAGCTGGAAGAGCAGATGAGCGTCGCTAAGGAGGAGGAGGACAAGATCGATATGCTCAGGGAATTTAAACACTCAAAAATCTTCCTGACCGGAAGCGCCGAGCTCGACGGAATCATCCCTTTCGAGCAGGCCAGGCAGCGGCTGACCAATCTGGCCGAAGTCGTTCTTCAGAAATCCTATCTGCTGGCTAAAGCGATCACGGCCGATCGTTTCGGTCCGATCGAAATGAAAGACGGTTTCGCCTCTTTCGCCGTCATTGCGATGGGAAAGCTGGGAGGCCAGGAACTGACCTATCACTCCGATCTGGATCTGATTTTCGTTTACAACGAGGAAGGAAAATTTATCAACGACCGCTTTACCAGAATCCAGGAATACTATTCCAAAGTTGTCCAGAGACTTATTACGATCATTTCGGCCTATACCCGCCTCGGCTTTGCCTATAAGCTCGATACCCGACTCAGACCCTCCGGGAACGCCGGCGCCATCGTCACATCGCTTCAAGCCTATTTGGAGTACCACAAAACTTCCCCGCCCTGGGAGCATCAGGCTTTGATCAAAAGCCGAATCGTCGCGGGAGACCAGAGCGAAGGCTGGATTGATGAGTTAAAGCTCGGCATCGAAAAAGCGACCTACTACTGGGATATCCCAGATGACCTTCAGGAGCGAATCCAGCATCTAAGAGAAAGAAAAGAGAAAGAAATCGCCCAGGAAACCAAAAACAAGCGCAATCTCAAGGAAGGTTACGGAGGTCTTTTGGATATCGAATTTTTGACCCAGTACCTTCAGCTGAAACATGGCCGCGACATACCCGAAATCAGAGGGTTTAGAACCCTGGCGAGTCTGAAGAAAATGGGAGAATTGGGAGTTCTGCCTGAGGAGATCTCACTGGATTTGATCGATGGCTATAAATTCCTTTGCCGTCTGGAAAGTTATCTCAGGCTTTTAAACGATACGTCAACGAGCGTGATCGATTTCGATCAAATCGATCACGAAAAAATCACCTTTTTATTTCAGCGGCAAGGCAAACGGGTCGAGGATCTGGTCGAAACCTACCAAAAAACAACACACAAAATCCGCGAAATCTATCAACAATTCCTCATAAAACCAGCTTGATACACCAATTCATGGCTATTGTATTGTATAATGTAATCACTTTGAAAGGGTTTTTTTGTAACATCTGATAAAATAACATCCACCACATAGCCTGTTACTTTATGATTCTATCTTGTTTTTTCACTTTATTTTAGCTAGATTCTATCTTTTTTAAAATGATACTTTGTTAAGCCTTTCAGGATAAACTCCATTTTGACGTCCTTTCTAAATACTGTTATATATCAGTAAATTCTATCGTTAAATTATGAATTTAAAAGAATTAATATTATTCATTTTTTAACCTTTATATCCACTTTATTTAATAAATTTGAAATAAAATGACCGAAGTAATAAATTCTTTTGTTGACAGCCGATTCATAATGGAATATCAAAAAAGTACTTTAAGAATCTTCATTCATATTCATAATATGAAATGGAACAACCTCAGATTTCGCAGGATAAATTTTTTCAGGAGTGAAAATGATGCTTAAAAAGATGATGAAAGCCGCTCTGGTTATCGCAATGGTAGGTGGTTTATCTACAACCGCGATGGCCGAAGCAAAAGTTGGCGGATCAATTAAAACCAGTTTCGGGCAATACACAAATGGTGATGCTGACGCTGTACAGGTAGCCCCTACCGAAGCGAACATTGATATTGTTACCAAGCACGAAAAAATGACCGCTTACGCTCAGATCGAACTGGGTTCTATGGGTGACGCTTACTACAAAAATACCCGAAGAGCCGTTAGCTATCAAATGAGCGACATGATTGGTCTGAAGATCGGTACTGTCAACACAGGCGTTCCCTTCTCGATCGTTTCCGGATTGAAGACCAGAACGATCCCGGGTGAATTTGTCGGTATCTACTATGCGTTTACGGAAGCCGATGGACTGAACGTTGGACTTAAGTTGACCGATACCATCAAGGCTGAACTGACCCTATTTCCATCTGCCGTAGGTAACCCAACATCAGTTGATGCTAATGGTAAACCAACAGCAGCTTACGTATTTGGTAGTGAAAGCGGAACATCTACTCAGTTGGGTGCTTCAGGTATGTTGAGCAAAGAACTGGCTTTTAAATTTTCTTATCTTATGTCGGCAGATGATGCGACATCCGATTCAGTGACATCAACCAGCATGTTGTTGGGTGTAAAATACGCAATGGAAGGGCTTTCTTTTTCTCTTGATTACCAGAGCAAAGAAGCGTCACAAGGAACATATAGTGAATCAAAATCTGGCCCGGCAATTCAGGTTGGAGCCGACGCGGGACCTGGAAAAGTCGTCTTTACATATGCTTCGGATAGCGGTACATCAAGTGACGCTAGTGCTGTTACATATTCAAATGCTTGGATGAACTTAGCCTATCAGGTGGCAGTTGATAAGGCGACCGGTTTTCAAGTCATTTATACTAGCCACACAAAAACTCCTAGCGTAGGTGATGCAGTGACTGACGGTTTTATCGGTGGCGGTCTTTACGCTGGATTCTAAGCTGAGCAGTTAAATTATATTTTAAAAAACCCGTCTTTTTTCAAGGCGGGTTTTTTTTTGCCTAAAATCCGCGATGATAATCCGTAGTTGATATCAAAAGTGGGGAGGTTGGGGAAGGGGAAAAACCCCCTTAGAGAAAATGACGTCGATCAGCCCAGGATATTTTTAGAATCGAAACTCGCCTCGATGAAGTAGTTCCCGCCCTGGGTCTGAAAGGGGATGACGATCACTTTGGCCTGAACGAAATGCGTTAGATCATGGTTCTCGCCTTTAAGGGTAACCGGAATTCCGGCTGAGAAGTGAAAGCCCAGCTTAGCCAACTCCCGCCTGGCTTCGCCGCTGACCATGTTGACGATTTCCCCGACCATATCGATGATATCCTCGTGAAGCGTTTCGTATTTCTGTCCAAACATTTTCTCTGCGGCAAGCAGGACACATTCCTTGGTAAAACTGATGCCGATACTGCCCTTGCTTTCTCCCGAAAGCTCGATGACGGCTGATATATCGCCCGGAGCTTTTTTGTCCTCTTCAGGCTTTAAAAAAGGTTTCCCAGGCTTGGAATCCAAAAAAGCCATCGTGCTTAAGACCTTCCTGGTCGCGAGAATAAAAGGGTTGATGTATTCGATCTTCATGCTGTTTGCTTATAAACTCATGCGCTTACCTCTCGTAAGCCGGAAAGGATTTCATCGAAATCGGCGGGCAGTTGGGACTCAAACTCCAACTTTTGCTTTGTTTTGGGATGAACAAACCCCAAGCTTTTAGCGTGAAGTGCCTGACCTTTTAACGCTTTTACCTTTTCCTTTAATGGGTCTTTCAATCTTTGCCCATCATTTCTAAAACTTCCATAGAGTGCGTCTCCCACGATGGGATGACCCAACGAACTTAAATGCACCCTGATCTGGTGAGTTCTTCCCGTCTCAAGTCCGCACTGAACAAGACTTATAATTTTGAAATCCTCTAAAACACGGTAGTGGGTGAGCGCTCTTTTGCCGCTACTGACAACGCTTCTTTTTTTCCGGTTCACCGGATGCCTGCCCAGAGGTTTGTCGATCAATCCCTTAGGCTGGTTGAACGTCCCCCAGGCCAAAGCCTGATATTCACGCGTGATGCTGTGATCGAAAAACTGCCGTGCCAGATCGATATGAGCTAGATCATCCTTGGCTACCACCAAAAGGCCGGAAGTATCTTTGTCGATGCGGTGAACAATACCGGGTCTCGACTCATATACACTGGAAAGGGCGCAATGGTAAAGCAAATAATTCACCAACGTATCGTCCCGGTGCCCAAAAGAGGGATGCACCACCATTCCCCGCGGCTTGTTCAAGACGATTAAGGATTCGTCCTCATAAACAATATCCAGAGGGAATCGAATCGCCTTGATCTCGGAATCGTATTCCCGCTCAAGGTTAAAGGTGATTAGATCACCCTTTCTCATAATCCGCTTCGGGGTCAGGTTCTCGCTTGACTGGTTCAACTGAACCTTCCCTTGACGAATCAATCTCTGGGCCATGGACCGGGAACCGATTTTCCCGTGACTCGACAAAACGATATCCAGCCTCTTTAAGTCCTGTGATTCCTTAACCTCCAGGCGTTCCATCAAAGTTCGAATATTTCGTATTGTTCGATGTGGTACTGTTCACTCACCTGAAGAGAAATGGTCCCCTTGATCAGTTTTTCCATCGACTTGAACGTGTCGATTTCTTCAACCTCCAGGTATTCCGCGACATCTGGATGAAGACCCAGCAAAAGGTTTTCCGGTATCTTACCCTCACTGCGTAGTTTATTTAATTCGCGGTAAAGATCGTAAATTGTGGTTGCCGGTGACCGCACTCTCGCGGCTCCTTCGCAATAAGGACACAGGCAGCATAAAAATCTTCCTAAGTTCTCCCTGTTTCTCTTACGGGTCATTTCCACCAGTCCGATCTCTGAAATCGGCAAAACCTTTGTTCTTGCCTTATCGCTCTTAAGCTCATTCCTTAAGGTGTTGTAGACCTTTTGGCGGTTTTCTTCGGATTCCATATCGATAAAGTCGATAATAATAATCCCTCCAATATCTCTTAACTTGAGTTGATGGACGATCTCAATCGCCGATTCAAGATTGGTGGTTAGAATCGTATCCTCATGGTTGTCGGACCCGGTAAAACTGCCAGTATTAACATCAATGGCGGTTAAGGCCTCTGATTGATCGATCACCAGATAACCTTTTGATTTGAGCCAAACCTTACGGCTTAGGGCGCGGTCGATTTCGATGCTGATCCCGTAATGATCGAAAATAACGCTTTTCCCCTTAAAATGCTGAAGAATGGAACTGTATTTCGGCAGATATTTATTTAAATAATTTTTTATCTTTTCGTATTCCTCAAGATCATCGATTATCAGTGCCGATACTTCCTGCGACAACATATCGCGGATCGTTCTGAAAGTCAGGTTAAGATCCTCATACAAAAGCGCCGGTGAACGGTAGGTCTTAAATTTCCTTTCGATCTCAATCCAATTGCTCATCAGGTAATCCACATCGTTCTTAAATTCCTCCTCAGATCTCCCTTCCGCAACCGTTCTTACGATAAAACCGGTTCCCTCACTCTTGACATTGGAAACGATCTTCCTTAAACGCGCTCTCTCTTTTTCGTCTCTAATCTGTCTGGATACGCCGACATTATTGACATGGGGCATAAAAACGAGGTTTCTGCCTGGTAAAGTGATATTGCAGGTGATTCTAGCACCCTTGGTTCCGATAGGGCCTTTGGAAACCTGAACCAGTATTTCCTGGCCTTCGGTCAATAAATTAGAAATATTCTGCTTGTTTTTTTTGCTTTTGCATTTGTTGGGCGGGGTTTTTCTGATTTTTTCATCAACATCGCTGTCATCGTCCACGTTCTCTTCTAAATCATCCAGGTCTTCTCTAATGTCATCGATATACAAAAAAGCGGCCTTCCCCAAACCGACATCAACAAAAGCCGATTCCATTCCGGGAAGGACTTTAAGAACTTTTCCTTTATAAATATTGCCTACGACACTCTTGTTTTTTTCTCTCTCATAAAAAATTTCTGAGATTACCCCATTTTCCAATATTGCCACTCGAATTTCATGGCGGGTATGATTAAATACGATTTGTTTTCCCATTGCTGAGTCCTTTTGTCGAATCAGCAACAGCGGTTATATTCTGCCTTTTTTTTGTCCTCTCGTTACAGTTATCTTTTGTAAATTTTAATTTGCTTTGAAAAGGTTTTAAGCGACCAACTCTACCCGATAACGCTGATTTATCCAATCCATTATAGCTTAACCTTGACTGATTAAACGTGGCTAAAACGATTTGGGGATAAAATTGATTTTAATAAAAAAAGGTTGTTATATATGCCGCAAGTTGCTTTTTATTGATTATTGGTTAAATTGCAATAATTATTTAATCTTTTATCCATCCCGCGCTTTTTTGTCGTTAAGGCCTCATTTAACCCATTATTGATCAAGAAGTTAAAAAAGCCAAAAACACTGATTGGATTTCGATAGTGATATTCTATGCCTATTTGATGTTTGACGCAATAGAATTTAAATTAAGAATATTGAGTAACTATTCTACACTTAAACTCTCCAGATCAAGTCGGCAAAACTAACGCAACCGCGCGTAACCGACTATGTAATCCCTTTTGAAATCTATTTTAAATTTTTAAGCAGGTTGATCGTCTCAATCAGACTATTCATCGATTCGCTACCCTTATTTCCAGACTTTGTGCCTGCCCTTTCGATTGCTTGCTCAATATTATCGGTCGTCAATACGCCAAAAGATACCGGGATTTTTTCCTTGAGAGAAACCTGTGAAATCCCTTTGGTTACTTCATTGGAAACATAATCAAAATGGGGCGTCGCGCCTCTAATGACAGCGCCAAGAGCTAAAATGCCATCGAACTGACCCGTTTCAGCCACTTTTTGACAGGTCAAAGGTATTTCAAAAGCCCCTGGAGTCCTAACAATCGTAAGATTACTCTCATCGCCTTCATGTCTTAAAAAAACATCGATCGCCCCTTCTTCCAGTTTGCTGGTAATAAAGTGATTAAAGCGCGATACAACAAGTGCGACTTTTAATCCCTTTGCACTGTAATTCCCTTCCAAAATTTTAATGTTCATCTGTTATCCCTCAAACAGGTGGATCTCTTTAAGCAGTTTGTATATTAATGCGTTAATATACTTTTAAGACGATCAGACTCAAATCACAAGCTATTAATTCTATGGATGTTCATGGAAGTCAAGAATATGACCCAGTTTATTCTTTTTGGTCTTTAGATAATTCACATTATTGGCGTGCTGATCAGTCTGGACCGGAACCCTTTCCACCACCTCAATCCCATAACCCTCTAGCCCCACGATTTTCCTTGGATTGTTGGTGATGATACGAATTTTTTTTAAACCCAACTTCATGAGAACCTGCGCCCCGAAACCATAATCCCTTAAATCCGCTTTAAAGCCGAGCTTTTCATTGGCCTCAACCGTGTCTGCCCCGTTGTCTTGAAGCTGATATGCCTTTATTTTATTGAGGATTCCGATTCCACGGCCTTCCTGGGCAAGATACAGGATTACCCCTTTTTCTTCCTTTTCAATCATTTTCATGGAGTGATGGAGTTGGTCTCTACAGTCACATCGCTGCGAACCAAAGACATCCCCCGTCAGGCACTGCGAATGAACCCTAACCAGAACCGATTCGGTTTCCTTCCAACTTCCCTTAACTAAAGCGATATAATTTTCATGATTTAAATTATTTTGAAAGCCAATAATTTTAAAATCACCGGCTATATTAGTAGGCAGTTTGGCTTCCCCGACTTCCTCGATAAAAATTTCCTTCTTAAGTCGATAGCTTATCAATTCGGCAATGGTCACAATTTTTAATTCATGGGTCTTGGCGAATATAATCAGGTCGTCGTACCGTGCCATCGTGCCATCGTCGTTCATGATTTCACAGATTACACCGCTGGGGTTCAACCCAGCCAAACGGGCCAAGTCAAGCGATCCTTCCGTTTGTCCGGCGCGTCTTAAAACGCCGCCCTCTTTGGCTCTTAGAGGGAAAATGTGTCCCGGTGAAACGATTTCCTGTCGTTTTACGTCCTTTTTAATGGCGGTAAGGATAGTATGACTCCGGTCCTTGGCGGAAATTCCGGTGGTAACGCCTTCGGCCGCTTCGATGGAAACCGTGAAGTTGGTGCCGAATACCGAATTGTTTTGGCTGGTCATCATCTGCAAGCCTAGCTGATCCACCTGTCCATCGCTTAACGCTAAACAGATCAATCCCCTGCCGTGTTTTGCCATAAAATTAATCACCTCAGGGGTCGCTTTTTCAGCCGCGCAACATAGATCCCCTTCGTTTTCGCGATCTTCGTCATCAACTAAAATCACCATTTTGCCAGCTCTAATGTCATCGATGGCCGACTCGATACTATCAAATTTCTTATTCATACTCCTTCACTATATTTAATTACGGGTGAGATTAACTGAACTTGAAAAATCTTTTTCTTATAGTTTAGATACTTAAGTCCTTCTCGTCCATAACCGATTGCGACCAGACAAGATTTATTTGAAGCTTATTGAGATATATTAATATTTAGTGATCGCCAAAGGTTTGGAATTTTCCTGATGGCCGTATTGATACTCAAGACTCCCCGTTTTGATAATATCCTCCAAATCATGGGCCGTGTCTTCACTGATCGAAATTGATTCCTGAAGATCGACTCGAACCTGGCAATGATCCTTGGTAATAAAAGTGACCCAAATAGAGCATTCTCCCTGGTTATTATCGACCAAATCCTTCAGCGACAATATTTCGGCCCTGGGTAGTTGATCTGGATAGCTGATAAGAAGTCTCTTGGTTTTGTCCGAGCGAATCTGCTTTAATAGCTGAATTTTATTGGCGATGAAACTGGGACTATCCGCTTCGTAACGTACCTGCCCCGCAATCAAGACCGGCTCTTCAAGGTTAAGAATATCCTTCACTTTTTGATAAACCTTTGGAAATACCAAGACTTCCAATATTCCAGAGAGGTCTTCAACCACCATGATTGCTCTTTCCTTGTTTTCCTTGGTAAGCCTGACCACGATGGAAACGATCACTCCAGCGATCAAAATAGTATCCCGAGATTTAAAATGTTGATCCTCCGATTTGATCTGACTCATTGAAATCACCTTGAAAGCCTCTTGTATCTCTTTATTATAGGGGGTTAATGGATGCCCTGAAATAAAAAACCCTAATGTTTCCTTTTCAAAAATGAGCCTCTGTTTTGTTTTCCAGTCGTCAACATCAGGGAGTTGAAGTGGAGTCAAGCTGTTTTCGATTTCCTCATCGCTCATAAAATCATAAAACGTCACCTGATCTTTCCTCTTCAGGGCTTTTTCAGCCTGTGCAAAAGCCATCAACGTCTCCAACGATTCGAAAGTCTTTCTTCTGTTGGGTTCCAAAGAATCAAAAACCCCGCCCTTGATCAGAGCTTCCAAAACCCGCACATTGACCTTTGAAGTGTCGATTTGGGTGAAAAAATCGATCAGGTCCTTAAAACCCTTGCCTGCTTGGCGCGCCTCCAGGATATTCGTCAGGGCGGAAGCTCCAACGTTCTTAATCGCTTCCAACCCAAAGCGGATTTTCCCGTCAAGCGCGGTAAAAATAAGTTCGCTCTCATTAATATCGGGTGGTAAAACCGGTATCTTCATTTCCCTGCACTCGCTGATCAACTTAACGATGCTATCGGGTTTGCTCCTCTCAGTGGTCAAAAGAGCGGCCATAAACTCGACCGGATAGTTTGCCTTAAGCCATGCGGTCTGATAACTGATCATGGCATAGGCGGCTGAATGGGATTTGTTGAATCCGTATTGGGCGAATTTATCAATCAAGTCGAATATTTCATTCGCTAGAGCCTCACCCACATCGTTTTCCTTACAGCCAGCGATAAAAGCACCCCGCTGTTCGGCCAACTCCTTCTTTTCTTTTTTACCAATTGCCCGTCTAAGAACATCAGCGGCTCCAAGACTAAAACCCGCCAAAACCTGAACGGCTCTCATAACCTGCTCCTGGTAGATCATGACTCCGCAGGTTTCATTTAAGATCGGCTCCAGTAGAGGATGAAGATAACGAATCTTTTGCCGACCATGCTTTCTTTCTACAAAATCTTCGACCATCCCTGATCCGAGTGGTCCAGGTCTGTATAGTGCCACCAGCGCGATAATATCCTCGAAACAATCAGGTTTCAGTTTCTGTATCAGGTTTTTCATGCCAGCGGATTCCAGCTGAAAAACGCCGGTGGTCTCTCCCCTGCTAAGCAGTTGATAGGTCTTAGCGTCATCCAACTGTATCATAGAAATATCGATAACCTCCTGGGTCTCTTTCCTGGAATTAATCAAAGTCACAGCCCTATCGATCACCGTGAGGTTTCTTAAACCTAAAAAATCGAATTTCACGGCCCCCTGGTCTTCCGCGTACTTCATCGTGTACATCGACTGGATTCCCTCACCCTTCGTGGGGGTGCATACCGGCATGATGTCATAGACAGGTGAGTTCATGATGATGATTCCAGCGGCATGGGTCGAAAGGTTGTTGTTTAATCCCTCCACAACCATTGCCGTTTGCAGAAGTTTCTTCTCATTTTCTGAGCCGTTATCCAAAAGCTCCTTTAATCTCGGCTCCTTTTTCAATGACGCGTCGATGGTGATATTGAGTTCATCGGGGATGAGCTTGGCGATCCTGTCAGCGTCGGCATAGGGGAAATCAAGTACTCTCGCCACACCTCTAATCGCACCTTTCGCCTGGAGCGAACCAATCGCCGATATCTGACAGACATTCATCTCACCGTATTTTTCCTTGACGTATTCAATCACTTTTTCACGCCCTTCCACTTCAAAATCGATATCGAAGTCGGGCATACTGATTCTTTCGGGATTTAAAAACCGCTCGAATAGCAGATCGAAATAGATGGGGTCGATGTCGGTGATTTTCAAGACATAGGCAACCAGAGACCCCGCGCCTGAACCCCGGCCCGGACCTACTGGGATGTTATTTTTTTTGGACCAGTTAATAAAATCAGCCACAATGAGAAAATACCCTGGATAATCCATCTGATTGATGACTTTCAGTTCGAAATCCAGTCTGTTTTGATAGTGAATCTTCTTGTTGATATGCTCGTTTTCGCTCCAGCGATACAGAACAGAAAGGTATTCAAGCCTCTCTTCCAGTCCCTTATTCGCGTCAATGATCAGTTCCTCTTGCAGGGTTGATCCTTTTTGGGCCGTGTATTTAGGGAAAAGAGGTTCTCTTTTCGATAAATCCACATCGCAGCGCTCGGCTATTTCAACCGTATTTATTATGCATTCTTCCGGCAAATCCTTAAAGGCCTCCTTCATTTCATCCGGGCTTTTGATAAAAAGTTCCGATGTTTTGAAACCATAGATATCCTGGTCTGTTATGCGCTTCTGCCAACCCATCAACTGCAAAATATAATGGGATTCGGCCACATCCCGTGTCGGATAATGACAGTCGTTGGTCCCCACCAAAGGCAAATCTAATTCTTTTGCGATCCTGATCAGATCGGGATTGACTTTATCTTGTTCCTCAAGGCCATTGGACTGTATTTCGATGTAATACCGCCCATCGAAAACCTCCGAGTACCATTTTGCCGTCTCCATCGCTTCCTGGTAATTTCCCTGAAGAAGTCTCTGGGATAATTCCCCCTGAAGACAGGCCGATAAGACAATCAGCCCCTCGTTGTACTTTTCCAGAAGTTCATGATCTATCCTCGCTTTACCATAATACTTGCCTTCCATAAAACCAAAACTGGCCAGCTTGATCAGGTTCTGGTAGCCTTTTTTATTTTCGCAAAGTAAAATGGTATGATAGGCGTTGGGCCCAGGTCTTTGGTAGTTTTTTTGTCTGCGGTTGCCTTTAGCGACATAGGCTTCCATCCCGATGATCGGCTTGATGGAAGCTTTTTTCATCGTATGATGAAACTCGATTGCCCCATGCAAGTTGCCGTGATCGGTGATTGCGCAACTCTGATAACCCAAATCCAGAAGTTTTCTGTCCAGGCCGTCTATTTTATTGGCACCATCCAAAAGAGAATAGTGTGTATGGAAATGTAAATGTACGAATTGCGCTGACATCTTTGAGTTAACTTGTTAAAGATTGGATTTCGACATTGATTGTTTTATGGGAAAGTTTAATTTTATCATGAAAAAAAAATCGCTTGCCGTCTTTTTGATCATCGCGTTATTCCCCCTTGCGCTCCATGCAAAGCTGATCGAACCTGATGGGCTTTTAATGAAAATCATCGAAAACAATTCAAGTGTATCCCAGTTTTTCCTTACCGCGGACGTAAAGGTGTACGACCCCGAAGCCTTGGTTCCCCTTGAAGAAGAACTAAAAGAAGCCATCGTCCCCTATGAGCTCACTGACCGTTCTTATTCCCAAAATATCATTTTTATCCGGGACGAGTTTATTTCGATAGAATCCTTGGATAGCAATCAAAACGCCTTGCATGTCTTTATCAAAGAAAATTTCAGAACAATCGAGATAAACTTGGATGAAACCCGCGTCTTTAATTACGAAGATGTTTTCTTTCAGCCGATTATCCTGTTCACCAAACATGTCCAATACTTAATCAGGGACATTAATTTCCTCGGCATTTCTAACGATCGAGTCTCAATGAGACAAGAGGAAAACCTGTTCGCTTACCAGTTGGGCGATGATAAAGCCAATATCCTCGTTCATTCTGCCAATTACAAGGTATTATCTATCAACCGCGAATTACAATATAAAGGCCGCTACTATCCTTTATCTGTTAAAATATTGGCGTGGGATGAACAGAAAAATAAAATACCCACTCACCTTCAGTATTTTATCAACTCGCGACTTTTCAAAGAAGTTTGGGTTAAAACAATTAATAACAGAGGCATAGGGACCAAAAAAAACCGTTTATTAAAAAGTTATAAAGATGAAATCACCCAAGATAGCTTTTTCGACCTTTTGGTAAACCATGCTCAATAAAATAGTTATTTTATTACGCTGCAATTAAAAACCACTAAAATCAATTACATCATGCTATTAAAAATTTTATCAAAAAAGTTACTCTATGAACATCAATTAAAGGGATTATTATTATTCTTGTTGTTATTACTGCCTTTATTGACTTTCGGTTCCACCTTATATGATTCAATTGCCATTATTATTGATAACAGAATTATCACGAAAAATGAGATCGAATTGAGAGTACTTGAAGAGGCGAGTCGGCAGCGTCTTGACTTATCTGATAAATCCAATCTGGGACCCATCCGGGATCAGATCACGAACCTTCTTATTGAAGAAAGCCTCTTAGATATCAGAGCCGATGAATTGCAGATCCATCTATCTGACGAAGCTCTTGAGGCTGAGATCTCAAATTTTAGACGACAAAACAATCTTAGCCAGGTTGAGTTTGAAAATTACCTCGAAAAGCAACAACTAAGTCTCCCTTTTTTTCGTAGAAATTATAAAAAGCGTTATTTAAGAAGCAAGGTTATCGATAGGGAGATTCGCCCATACATTCAAATCGATGAAGCAGACCTCGAAAGCAATTACAGCAAAGATCAGTCGGAGCGATTTTCTGTGCGCGCCCGACATATTCTGATCAAACTAAGTCCAAACGCGACTTCTGAGGAAAGGCGTTTGAAAGAAAATAAACTTCTTAAAATAAAAAAGGAAATCGAGTCAGGCTTGAGTTTTTCTAAGGCTGCTGATCTTTACTCGGAAGACCCTTCGGCAAAGATCAATCACGGCGACCTCGGGTTTTTCGAAAAAACAGACATGGTCAAGGAATTTTCAGAAGAGGCGTTTTCTCTGCCCATAAAAAAAATAAGCGATCCGGTTCTCTCGCCCTTTGGTTTTCATCTCATCGAAGTGCTGGAAAAAAAACAGGTCGAGAAAAAATCTTTTCAGGACGCGAAAGACTCTCTTTTTCAACAGCGATACCAAGCCTTATTTGTCTCCAAGTATCAGGAATATATTAAGAATCTCAAGGGCAAAGCCCAAATCAAATTTATAAACCCATGAATCGAAGTAGGGAAAACAAATCGAAATTGATCACCGTTGGTTCAATCCTTTTGGTCTTGCTTTTCATGACGCTACCAACTCTAGGCGGGAATCTTTTCGCACAATCTTTTTTGAGCAAGTCATTGGAGCTTCCCGACGCGACGGGAGATGGCGCAAAAGTCGTCCAGTCTGAAAAACAATCCTTCTTTGAGAAATTGATCCAAAAACTTAAAAGGAACCAACCTCAAAAAGAAGAAGTGAAAGCTACCGAGTCTTCCAACTCCGAATTGGTTTTATATTTCCAAAGTATTGAGTCGATCGCTTTCGAGAAAGACATGTTGGAGCAGGTTCATTTCTTCATCGATCAAAAGGAATTAAACCTTGCGCAAACCATGCTAAATAAGATGCCTCAAATTCCAACTGAGGAGGTTTCCGAAGATGATTTATTTATTTTAAATGAATACCGACGGTTTCTTAATATAAAATTGTTATTTCTTTTTGGGGATCTGCGTGAAACTTTGACACTTGGCGAGCAATTTTTAAAAAACTTCAGTGGAGGAGAGAACTTCACTGAAGCCTACTACTATTATGCCGTCTCTGCGGAGAAGACCGAACAACCCCTTAGAAATACTTCCCTGATGAATCCGGCGATGCTTATTAATCTGCCTGAGGGTATGGCTTTTAAATTAAGGGAAATATTAGCTCGTTACGCGCTTAGTGAGAATAAGACGTTGGAGGCATTAAGCTATTTAATCGACAAGGAAGGAAAGCTGATTGAAGCTTTTGATAAATGGTTTACTGTATTGATTGAAAAAATTGGCGATATTAATGATCTCAACGAAATCATCGGGCGCTTTGAAAATCAGCCCATTCAGCATAGGCTTTTATTAAAAAAACTTCAACTTTTGATACGGGATGGTCATTTCAATAAAGCACAAGAATTTTTAACTGATTTGCAGGAGGATGGGGACCTGCCAACCAGCCTTTACGGTGAATTGCAGAAACATCAAAAGTTCATTCTCAATGCGCAAAACACCAAACCATTTAAAATCGGTGTCATCCTGCCTATTTCTCATTACCGCTACAAGGTTCTGGCCGAGCAGGTCCTGGAAGGGCTTGAATTGGCCCTAAATCATTTTAGCAACGAAAATAAACCGTTTCAAATCATCATCAAAGACTCCATACCGCCAGCAAACTCTGACCAACCATCGATAACTGAAAAGGACGTTCAGGAACATATCAAGAAAGTCATCAACGATCTTGTCGAAAACGAACAGGTTATCGCGATATTAGGGCCCATAACAAAAACAAGTTCCGTTTTTGCCGGAAAAATTGCGGAGGAAAATATGATTCCGCTGATCTCATTTTCACTTACCGAGGATATTGGTGAGGATTCCCCCTACCTTTTCAGGTTCCAACGAAAACAAACCCAAGAGGCTGTCATGCTAGCCAAGTATGCTTTTGACTACCTAAAGGCTAGGCGTTTCGTTTTATTTTATCACCAGAAAAAATCCAGTTTCAAAATCACAAAATCATTTGAAAAGGAGATTTTAAAAAGAGGTGGGGAAATAGTTGGAGTCGGTGAAATCGGTGCCGATCAAACCGATTATCAGGATAACTTCGCCAGCTTCACGGGCGGTTTCAGAAAAATTACTGAGGAAGAACAAGAAGAAATAAACGACTCCAGAGACCGACTTGATCCCATCGTTGATTTTGACGTGATTTACGCTCCGGTCGACCCAGACACATTGAATCTCATCATTTCCTTTGCGCGGCTTTTTGATTCTGAAAAAGCCTGGATATTATCAGGAAGCCAGACCAACGTTAAAGAAAACC
>Ga0224496_10000448_pt1 | contig 28668 bp, 20 predicted proteins | sample SF_Jul11_sed_USG_2_FD_168127 | JGI IMG/M metagenome (GOLD analysis project Ga0224496, IMG submission 168127) | Sediment microbial communities from San Francisco Bay, California, United States - SF_Jul11_sed_USGS_8_1 | ecosystem: Environmental > Aquatic > Marine > Sediment | place: USA...
GGGACGGAGTTCGTCCTAGAGCTGCACTCCGCCGGCAATGGAGCGAGCCTCACCGGCGGCGGGTTTGACCTTCGCGTGCGGCCGGACACGGGAGAGGTCATCGCTGGATCGGTCGGCGGGTCCGCTGCGCCGTTCGACACCGCGCTCCTCTGGCGCATGACCACGGCATGGGACTCGATCTTCATGTCACAGGCGCCTAACGCGGTGAATCCGGAGGGAGGCGCGTGACACAGACCACCCTGCTTGGGAATGGCGTGGTGCTGACCGGTGCCGTGAGCGATGCCGCGCCTCAAGGTGAGGTGATCGTGAACGGGGCCGTGGTGTGGACGGACGATCGGATCGTGGCGGTCGGTGCGGAGCCGGACCTCCGACGCCAATACCCGAAAGCGCGGTATGTCGATGCGCACGGCGGAATGATCCTTCCGGGCCTCGTGAACCTCCACCATCACTTCTACTCGGCACTCGCCCGCGGACTCGATCCCCGGATCGAGATCGGCAATTTCGGTGAAGTGCTCGACCGCCTGTGGTGGCGCCTCGATCGTGCGCTCGACCCCGACACCGTCCGCCTTTCGGCGGCACTGTCGCTGGCGGCGTGCGTTCGTGAGGGGTGTACGACGGTGTTCGACCACCACGCCTCGCCCAACTGCATTGACGGAAGCCTCGATCTCATTGCGGAGGAGGTGGAGCGCTGTGGACTGTCCGCAGCCTTGTGCTACGAGGTGACCGACCGGAACGGCCACGACGGCGCCCTCGCGGGACTCGCGGAGAACCTCCGCTTTCTGGCGGAGCACAAGAACCACGCACGCGTCCGCGGCATCGTCGGGTTGCACGCGAGCTTCACCCTGCGCGACCAGACGCTGGAACTCGTGGCACGGGATCGGCCCGAGGGCGCGGGCTGCCACATCCACGTGGCCGAAGATCCGATCGACGTGATCTGGTCGAACGAGCAGTTCGGTACGGGACCGGTGGATCGATTGACGGCGTTCGGTTTGCTCGACGAGTCGAGCCTCCTGGCCCACGGCATTCATCTTGAGAGGCCGAGCTACGAGGTCATCGCCGCGCACGACGCCGTGATCGTTCACAATCCGGAGTCGAACGCGCACAACGGGGTGGGGCACCTCGACGTGGCCGGCGCCAGGAGGTACGGCTGCCTCGTGGGACTCGGCACCGATGGGATGTCGTCGTCCGTGCTCCGGGCACTGCGCGCGGCGTTCCTGCTCCAGCGCCACGAGCGGCGCGACCCGAGTGGGGGGTTCAGCGCTGTGCCAGGACTATTGGCCGCGAACGCTCGCGTCGCGCGCCGCTTCTTCGACGAGCCCCTCCTCGGCGTCTTGGCCCCCGAGGCGCCCGCCGACGTCATCGTGGTCGACGCGCCGCCGCCATCGCCGCTCGATGAGCGGAACGCGTTCGCGCACCTCGTGTACGGCGCGAGCGATGCCCCCGTGCGGCACACCGTGGCTCGCGGCCGGGTGCTGCTCCAAGACTTCGCGCACACCGCCGTGGACGTTGCCGAGATCGCCGCGAAAGCCCGGCGGCTCACGCCGCCGTTGTGGGGACGCTTTCACGCCCTCCCGTGGGGCACTAGGTTTCTCGGGGCCTGAAGGCCCTCTCACGGCAAAGGACGGCATGCGACGGCAGACGGTATGAGTGGGTCGCGGAAGGCGGTCCGAGAGCGCGCGGTGGACACGTGCCGTGAGCGGCGGGTTCTGATCCCGACGTTTGCGGAGATGCGCGATCCGCGCACCGTCGATCCGACGGTCGTCGCGGCGTTGCGCCCCGTGGACATGCAGGCCCTTCATCCGCTCAACCTGTTCCGCATCACCTGGCACAACGATCCCACGAGCGGCGGCTTCGGTCCGGTCAACGCGCTGGAGCTGCCGAGCGCGCTGACGGGCGTCCGGGCGCGCATCGTCGGGCTGGTGGGCAAGCACTTCCCAACCGGGGCGCACAAGGTGGGGGCGGCGTTCGGGTGCCTGGTGCCGCGACTGGTGACGGGCGAGTTCGATCCCACCACTCAGCGGGCCGTGTGGCCGTCGACAGGCAACTACTGCCGCGGTGGCGCGTTCGACAGCGCCCTGCTCGGCTGCCAGGCGGTGGCCATTCTCCCCGAGGAGATGAGCCGGGAGCGGTTCGAGTGGCTCGAGGGGATCGGCGCGGAAATCATCCCCACGCCTGGATCGGAGAGCAACGTCAAGGAGATATTCGACGCGTGTTGGGAGATCCGCCGCACGCGACCCGAGTGCGTGATCTTCAATCAGTTCGACGAGTTCGGGAACTACCTGTGGCACTACGGCGTGACGGGCCCCGCCGCGGAATCGGTGTTCGCCCGTATGGTCCGACCCGGCGACCGGCTGGCCGGATGGGTAGGCGCAACGGGATCGGCGGGAACGCTCGCAGCCGGCGATTACTTGAAGGCGCGGTTTCCGAGGTCACGCATCACGGCGGCGGAGGCGCTCCAGTGTCCCACGCTGCTTCGGGCCGGGTTCGGAGCGCACCGCATCGAGGGCATCGGTGACAAGCACGTGCCGTGGATCCACAACGTCCGCAACACGGACTTCATCGCCGCCATCGACGACGAAGCCACGATGCGCTTGCTCAGGGTGTTCAACGAGCCTGCGGGCGCGGCCGTGCTGGAGCGTTACGGGGTACCGCCCGAGACGATCTGTCACCTGCCACTCTTGGGCATTTCGAGCATCTGCAACCTGCTGGCGGCCATCAAGACGGCACGGTACTTCGAACTGGACGAGCACGACGTGCTGTTCACGTCGCTGACGGACTCGGTCGATCTGTATCGCACTCGACTGTCCGAGCTGGAGACCGCGCAGGGAGGGTATGACGAGACGAGAGCGACCGTCGACCTCGAGCGCTATCTGCTCGCCACCACCACCGATCACGTGAAGGAGCTTGGGCACGTCGATCGGGAGGCGATCCACAACCTCAAGTACTTCACCTGGGTGGAACAACAGGGGAAGACGGCCGAGCAGCTGGACGCGCTGTGGAGCCCATCGTTCTGGACCGATCTGGCCGCGCAATTGCCCGAGTGGGACCGCCGGATCGCTGCGTTCAACAAGGAGACGGGCGTGCTGGAGCGGATGAAGCGTGAAGCCGCCGCACACCCTGCGTAGACAATCGACAACGGCTGGAGCGTACGGGGCATGAGCAAGGTGGGGCAGGACGTCCTCGCGGCAGCCCGCCGCCATGAGCAAGACATCGTCGCGTTTTTGCGCGACATGATCGCCATTCAAGCGGAGAGCCTCTCCGAGGGCCGACGCTGCGAGCGGGTGCGCCAGGAGTACGAGCGCCTCGGGTTGGACGAGGTGTTCATCGACCGGCTGGGTAACGTGATCGCCAGGGTCGGTGACGGTCCGTTCCGGATACTCATGGACGGTCACATCGACTGCGTTGGGGTGGGCGACCCGTCGGCCTGGGACTACGACCCGTTCCAGGGCAAGCATCACGACGGCAAGGTGTACGGCCGAGGGGCCGTGGACGAGCTCCCAGCGGTGGCGTGCATGGCGTATGCCGCCAAGATGCTCAAGGAGCGTGGCGTGCCGGACGGCGTGACCCTGTACCTGAGCGCGAGCATCATGGAGGAGGACTGCGACGGGTACTGCCTGCTCCACCTCATCGAGAAGGAGGGGATCCGGCCCGACGTCGTGGTGCTCGGCGAGCCTACGGACCTGAACGTCTATCGCGGCCAGCGGGGGCGGGTGGAGCTTACAGTCACCACCAAAGGCGTGTCGTCACATGCCGCACACCCCGAGCGGGGCGTGAACGCGATCTACAAGATGGTGCCGATCATCGCCGACATCGAGGCCCTGAACGGGCGTCTGCCCGCCGACGATTTCCTCGGAAAGGGCTCCATCGTCGTCTCGTCCATCGAGTGCACCACCCCATCGCTCAACGCCGTCCCCGACAGCGCTCGGATCTATGTCGACCGGCGCATGACGACCGGTGAGACAGTTGACGGGGTCCTGGCCGAGCTGCGCGCGCTGCCGCACATCGGTAGCGCGACCGTCGAGGTGCTGAACTACGACGTGAAGAGCTGGCGCGGTGAGCGAGCCCAGCAGGAGAAGTTCTATCCCACGTGGGTGGTGCCCGAGGAGCACCCGTTGGTACAGGGCGTCGCAGAGACGGTCACCACGGTCTTGGGCACTCGGCCCAAGATCTCCCGGTGGTCGTTCTCGACCAACGGCGTCGCGAGCATGGGTCGCCACGGTATTCCCACCGTGGGGTTCGCGCCGGGCCTCGAGGAGCTGGCCCACACCACTGCCGAGTGGGTCGCGGTGGAGGACCTGGTACGCGCCACGGCGGTGTACAGCCTGATCCCCGAGGTGCTCGCCACACGACGCGATGCGCTGACCGCTTCGACCGCGGCGCGCGGGAGCTGACCATGGAGCAGGGTCTCAAGGGCCGCAGCATGATCACGACGCAGGATTGGTCGGTAGACGATCTCGAGGCGCTGTTCAGTCTGGCCACCGAGCTCAAGGTGGCCAAGAAGGAGGGCCGACCCACGCCCATCCTCACGGCCAAGACCCTGTACATGATCTTCTTCGATGCGTCGACCCGCACTCGCAACTCGTTCGAGACGGGCATGACGCAGCTCGGGGGGCACGCCATCTATCTGTCGCCCGACAAGATGCAGATCAGCCACGGTGAGAACGCCCGCGACACGGCCAAGGTGCTCTCGCGCTACGGTGACGGCATTGCGATCCGGCACTGCGCCTACGGCGAAGGGAACGCGTACCTGAACGAGGTGGCGCGCAACGCCGACATCCCGGTGCTCAACATGCAGTGCGACGTGTACCACCCGTGCCAGATCCTCGCTGACTACCTGACGATCCGTGAGCGGTTCGGGAACACGAAGGGCCTGAAGCTCGGCGTGGCGTGGACGTGTGCGCCCAACTACGTGCGCCCGCTGTCGGTGCCCCAGAGCCTGATCCTGCTCATGCCCCGGCTCGGCATCGACGTGACCCTGGCCTATCCGCCGGAATTCAAGCTGATGCCCGAGATCGAGCAGCAGGCGAAGGCCAACGCTAAGACTTCGGGTGCGACGTTCGAGATCAGCCACGATTTCGACGACGCGTTTCGCGATGCGGACGCCGTGGTTCCGAAGTCGTGGGGGCCCTTAGTGACGACGCAGAACGTGGACGAGGGGTTGCGGCTCATCGAGAAGTACCCCACCTGGCGCTGCGATCCCGAGCGCATGGCACTCGGCAAGTCCACCATGATCTACATGCATCCCTTGCCGGCCGATCGCGGCCGGGAAGTCGCCAACGAGGTCATCGACGGCCCGCAATCGGTGGTGTACGATGAGGCGGAAAACCGCCTGCACGTGCAGAAGGCGTTGATGGCGCTCACCATGTAACGGAGCCGTCCGCAGGTCGGTCGGCGCCTCCTCTACGGGCTGTCATGGCGAGTTTCCGTTTCCGATGCACCGAGTGCAACGCCGAGTATGGCGAAGATCCAGCGCGCCTCGTGTGCTCGGTGTGTGCGGGGACGCAGCAACGCGGTGGGCCCGTCCGGGGCGCCCTGGAGGTAGTGCTGGATGGGCTGCCCGACGCCTGGCCGGATGCCGTACCCGATTCCCACCGCTTCTTGACCGACTTCCTGCCGGTATCCGATGCGACCGCTCTACCCCCGCTGCCGGTGGGCAACACCCCACTCCTAACCGTCCCGGCGCTTCGCGAGCATCTGGGCCTTCCACATCTCTGGGTCAAGGACGATACGCGGAACCCGAGCGGATCGACCAAAGACCGCGCATCGTTGCTCGTCGTTGCCAAGGCCCGAGAGTACGGACTCGAGACCGTGGCCACGGCGTCCACCGGAAACGCCGCCACCGCGTTGGCAGCGGTCGGTGCGGCTGCCGGCATCCGCGCGGTCGTCTTCGTGCCAGCCTCCGCCCCGCAGGCCAAGCTGGTCCAACTCCTGAGCTACGGGGCCACCGTGTTCCGCGTGGACGGCACCTACGACGATGCCTTCGACCTGTGCTTGGATGCGTGCAGCGAATTCGGCTGGTACAACCGCAACACCGGACTCAATCCGTTCACGGTCGAAGGGAAGAAGACCGCGGCGCTCGAGATCTCGGCCGCGTGTGTTTCGGAGCACATCGATGTCGTCCTCGTCCCGACCGGCGATGGCGTCATTCTCTCGGGTGTTGCCAAGGGATTCGCCGATCTCACCAGGGCGGGACTCATCGTCGGCCCGCCACGGCTCATTGCAGTGCAACCCGACAGCTCAGCGGCGATCGCGCATGCCATTCAGGACGGCGCCGATGCCGTGACACCGGTCCTCGGCGCTCACAGCATCGCCGACAGCTTGACCGTCGAGACACCGCGCAACGCGATCCGATGTTTGCGTGACATCCGCACCTCGGGTGGGAGCGCGGTCACGGTCTCCGACCGGCAGATCGTCGACGCCATCCCTCGACTGGCGCGCTCGACCGGAGTGTTCGCCGAGCCGGCCGCGGCGGCGGTGCTGGCTGGGCTCGAGGTGGCGTTAGGGCAGGGATTGGTGGAGCGGGGCGAGCGCATCGTGCTGCTCGTGACTGGCTCCGGACTCAAGGACGTCGCGAGCGCTGCCAAAGCCATCGAGACGCCCGAACCCATTCCAGCCAGTCTCGCAGCGGTCGCCGCGCGCCTCGATAGAGGAGCCTAGTCGGTCAGCATCCGGCGCAGCACGTTCTGTGTCACCTGCCGTCGATAGGCGGCGGTCGAGCGAACATCGTCGATGGGTCGGATGTCATCCGCGATGGCCTCGACCGCAGCTTCACGATCGCCCCGCTCGAGCGCCGCCTCGGCAGTGCGTGCGCGGAGCGGGATCTCCGCCACCGAGCCAACCGCGATGCGCGCCGGCTCGAGGCACACCGCGATGACCACCTTCGAGATGGCCTGCGCCTGACGCGTGCCCACTTTGCGGAACCCGATGCGACGTCCGTCCCGGGGGAACCGCACACCGACAATCAGCTCGTCCGGCTCGAGAGCGGTCTCGCGGTAACCGACGAAATACTCGGCAATCGGGATCGTCCTCCGGTCGGTCACCACCGTCGCGTCGGCGGCGAGCATCACGGGGAGCGTGTCGCCCGCCGGCGACGCCGTGCCGAGGTTGCCGCCCAGCGTCCCGCGATTCTGGATCTGTGCCGCACCGATCGTGCGGGCCGCTTCGGCCAGGGTAGGCGCGTGGCGTCCCACCAGTGGTGACCGGATGATGCCGGTGTACGACTCGGCGGCGCCGATCTGAATGGCACCGTCCACCTCGCGGACGCCCTTCAGCTCCTCGAGGCCCCACACGTCCAGCAGTGCCGCGGGCTGCAGTTGGCGGGCGTGGAGCGACACCATGAGGTCCGTGCCGCCGGCCAGGGGCCAGCAGTCGCTCGTCCCGCCGAGCAACTCGACCGCGTCGCTCAGCGAGCGTGGCCTCAGGAACCGTGGGTACGGCATGCGAGCACTGCGTCGATGATCTTTGTGTAGCCGGTACAGCGGCACAAGTTGCCGGCGATGGCCTCGCGGACGTCGTCGTGCGACGGCGTGGCATTGCGCTCGAGCAGCGCATGGGCCGCCATCAACATACCCGGGGTGCAGATCCCGCACTGCGCCGCGCCGTGGTCGATGAACGCCTGTTGCAGGGGTGCCAGCATGCCTTGTCGGTCCAGGCCCTCAACGGTGAGGATGGCACACCCGTCTACCTGCCCGACCGCTACGAGACAGCTGTTCACCACCTCGCCATCGATCAGAACGGAACAGGCGCCGCATTCTCCTTCGCCGCATCCCTCCTTGGCACCAGTCATGCGGAGGTCTTCTCGGAGCACGTCCAGAAGCCGCCGAGATCCAGGCACGTCGACCGTGACGGCCGTGCCGTTCACCGTGAAGGCAGTCATGCGCTCATCGCCGCAAGGAGTTTCTCGGGTGTTGCCGGCAGCTCGTTCAGCCAGACTCCGGTCGCGTCGTGGATTGCAGCGATCACAGCGGGAGCGGGGCAGTCCATCGGGATCTCGCCGATTCCCTTGGCACCGAACGGCCCACCGGAGTACGGATTCTCGACCAGGACGGTCTTGATCCTCGGTGCATCCAACGCGGTCGGGATGATGTAGGTAGCGAGCCGGTCGTTCACGTACCCGCCGTCTGCCATCTTCATCTCCTCGATGGTGGCGTACCCCACGGCTTGCAGCACTCCACCCTCCATCTGCCCTTCCACCATCACCGGATGGATCGCTGTGCCGGGGTCGAGCGCGGCGACGAGATCCGTGACCCGGATCTCTCCGGTGTCGGTGTCCACCTCTACGTCCACCACGACACAGGCAAACGCATACGCCGGGTAGGCGTCGCCTCGGTACTGTTCGTCGTTCCAGCGAATCCACGAGGGTTGTACGTAGGCCTTCTCCACGCGCAGCGGGGGCCGTTCGGATTCGAGTCGCTGCCGCAGCTCACCGGCGGCCTGTGCTACGAGCTGGCCCACGATCATCACGGTGCGCGACGCCACGGTCGGCCCGCTGTTCGGCACTACCGAGGTGTCCTGCGGCGGGATCGTCACCCGCTCGAGCGGGACTCCGAGGGTATCGGCGGCGATCTGTGCCAGGATCGTGGTCGTGCCCTGTCCCATCTCGGTTTGCGAGGTGAGCACCCGAAACTCGTCCTTGGCCGTGCACTCCACCGCTACTCGGGCGCCGAGCTTCTTCTCTCCGCTTCCGGTGAAACCGGATCCGTGAAACACCAGGGACACGCCACGGCCATGGAGCCGTGTCGGGTTCGACGGGAGTGCGACTGGCGGCGCGTTCCTGAGCGCCGCGTCGAGCACCAACTCGGTACCCACGCTCTCTCGCAATGTCTGTCCGGTGGCGGTCGTGTCGCCCTCGCGCAGCATCCACATGCGCCTCACGTCGATGCTCGACCGGCCGAGCGCCGCGGCCACGTGCTCTACCATCAACTCGGCGGCGAACTGCGACTGGGGAGCGCCGAATCCTCGGAACGCCCCGTTTGGCGGCGTGTTGGTCGCCATGGCGCGTCCCCGGATCCGCACGTTGGGACAGGCATACGGGCCAGCAGCGTGGATGGCACTGCGCGACAGCACGACCGGACTCAGCGTACAGTACGCCCCGCCGTCCAAGACGATCTCGATGTCCTGGGCCACGAGGGTACCGTCGCGACGGACCCCGGTGCGGTGGCGGATCACGCCCGGGTGGCGCTTGGTGGTGGCCGCAATGTCTTCGTGGCGATCGTAAATCACCCGCACGGGACGCCGGGCTTTCACGGCCAGTAGCGCCGCGTGGATTGCCACCATTGACGGGTATTCCTCCTTGCCGCCAAACGCGCCGCCAACTTCGGCGGGAATCACCACGACCTTGTCTTCCGAAACTCCGAGCGTGCGCACCACCGCCTGGTGCACGTAGTACGGGCACTGGAGCGATCCGTAAATCGTCACACCACCGTCGTCCGTCGGGACGGCGATGGCACCCTGCGGCTCGATGTACAGCTGCTCCTGGTGTCCCATCCGGAACGTGCGCTCCACCACGATCTCTGCCTCGGCGAGGGCGCGACGAACGTCGCCCTTGTCGATGAGCAGGTCGGCCAGCACGTCGGTGGCGTCGTCGAGATCGAGGAGGGGGTCCAGCCGATCCTGCTCCACCTGCACGTGGGTGGCCGCCGCCTCCAGGGTGTCGCGATCGGGAGCGGCGAGCAGGGCGATCGGCTCTTCCCGATGCCGGATTTCCCGCTCGACCAGGGCGGGCTGGTCGTCCCGGATGAGCTGCACGACGTTGTCGCCGGGGATGTCGGCGGCAGTGACCAGAACGGCCTGGTCCCAATCGAATGCCGGGTTCGCCGTCACCGAACGCAACACGCCACGGGGCACGGTGGAGCGGATCGTCTTCCCGTACCACGCACCCGGAAACACGAGATCGTCGGTGTAGCGGGCGGCGCCGGTCACCTTGGCGCGGCCGTCCAGTCGCGGAACCGACTGACCGACAACGTCGATGGGGGCGGGCGAGCGAAGCGGGACGGCCATAGCCGACGATACGGCGCGTCACACCTTGTTGACAAGCCCGTGTCTGGCGACCGGCGGCGGACTGGCCGGGCACTGCGTCTGAGCCTATCCTTGAGGTGCGTATCAGCCGGAGCGGCGCGTGCCGCACCCGCGGTGTCAGGAAGAGAACGTCATCACCAATCGCCAGGCGCGTCGTGAGTGACCGCCCGCGCCGTCGCGGGCGCATCTCGTTCGCGTCGGTCCCGTCCGACACCACCTGGTACCGACCCCTGTACCAGCCGCTGGTGTTTCTCTCGAATGTGGCAATGGCGGCGTGGATCTATCCCTGCTGGCGCACGGTGCGGATTCGCTGGATCCCACCGCTCGACGAGCTGGCGCAGTGTGCCGAACGAACCGGGCGGCCGCTGGTCTTCTACTCGTGGCATGCCTACGAGCCGCTCACGCTGTGCGCGTTTCGGGACGTGCCTCCCGAGATGATGCCCACCGGGATCGGCCACGACGGCCTGCTGTCCCGCATGCTGCAGCAGGCGTCGGCCTGGTTCGGATTCCGGCTCTGGATCTACCGCCGCAAGTCACCCATTCGGCCCAAGCATCAGATCATCGAGATGGTGCAGACGCGCGGGTGTAACATCGGGCTGTTCGCGGATTCCGGCGGTCCCTACGGTCGGGTCAGGCCCGGGCTGCCCGAGATCGCGCGGGCGACGAACGCGTGGCTCGTACCGCTTGTGGTGCGGGCCCGTCCGCTCATCCGGCTCCGGCGACCGTGGCACTACGAATTCCCGCTGCCGTTCTGCAGGCTGTGGGCGCACCACGGGAACCCCATTGACGGGCACGACGCAACGGTCGACGTGTGTCAGGAGGCCCTGGAACGGGTCGAGCGAGAGGCGCGGCCTGGCGGCTGAGCAGCGCCGGTTGGTGCGCACCACCGGGGCTTGCGCCCGCTCCGGAGTCCTGGTCAATCGCGGCCCGGCGGCCATGGGCTGGCCAGACGCATCTCGCCGCAACTGGAAGGCCCCGAGCGTCACGCTCGGGGCCTTCGTCCATCAGGCGTCGGACGCAGCCGGGATGGCTCGCCCGTCCTCCAACCGCAGGGCTACTTCACGACATAGGTCCAGAACCCGCCCTGGCCAGGGAACACATGGAACTGTCTGTTCTGAGCAGCGGGATCCTGCGGGAGGTTGATCAACACCAGGAACCCGACGTGGTTCCCGGACGACAGCTGGAAGTCCCGCAGTGGGTCGTCGCTCAGCAGCGGGTGGGACATCTCGACGACGGTGCCCGTCTCGTCATTGCCGACCGCCATCTCGCCATCGTTCGTCCCCTGCCACGCGTCATCCTCCTGCCCCTGGGGCGGCGTTGCATCGAGGGAGAAGAAGTCGTCGATGAATTGGTCCGCACTGGGCTCGACGCGATCCTGGGCGACGAACCCATCGTTTCCGTTCCCGTCGGCCCCTCCGTCCCACGCGCCATTGTTGTCGTCATCGAATCGAAGCCCGATGTTCGTGCCCCACTCACTGATGTCCGTATGGAACCGCACGGCGGCGTAGAGATTGGTGGCGTCGTTGGTGATGAAGATATCGGCGAGGGTGGTCGACTCGCCGTCGGGCAGCGTGATCGTCCCCTCATACTGGTCCGCCAGGTCCCACTCACCTTCTGAGAGGACGCCATCCACGTCGATCTCTCCCGGTGGCGTGGTCACGCACCTCAGGCCGGTGGGCGCCGACTCGTAGACGCCCTGGATCTCCTCTCCCGTTAGCGCCCGATCGAAGATGCGGATCTCATCGAGCAATCCGTCCATGGGTCCATCGAAGGGGTGGCTGAACGTGACGGCGCCGGCCTCCTCGCTGTCGAGCGCGCCCGTCACGGCGTTGGTGCCCACCAGCACGCCGTCCAGATAGGCCCGCATCACGTTACCGTCGTAGGTGCCGACTACGTGATGGAAGCAACCCGTCTGCAGCACGTTGTTGACGCGAATGTGGCGGAGGCCTTCGTCGATACGCGCGTAGAAGTGCAGCTGGCGTGGACCGTTTTCCCCGTCGTAGCGGATGACGGCTCGCTCCCATTCCAGGGTCACGAAACGCTGGTACGTTCCCACCTCGTCTTCTCCTGACAGCTGGTCCAGCTCCACCCAGGCTTCCAGCGAGAAGGTCGGTAGGACATCGAGACCGACGGACGGCGCCTCCACATAGTCGTCGAGCCCGTCGAAGCTGAAGGCGCTTCCGAAGATGCCCGGCGCGAACGTCGTGCCGTTAAAGAGGGTGCCGTCATTGCGGTTGTAGTAGAGGTCCAGCGCGTCATCGTTGGCCCGCCACCAGCTGACCACGCCCGGCGGGACATCCGGAACCGCACCACCGACGTCACTGAACGAGCCTCCCAGGCCGCCAAGCCCCTTGGGGACGGTACCTAACACGGCGGCTTCCAGCTGCCTGGGGGCAAACGCGGTCGTGAACGCTTGGCGGAGTTGCTGCCACGCCAAGCTCGCATACCGTACCGGGCCGCTCTGCGACTCGGCGGCCGCAAACGGAGTGAAGTCGGTACAATCGATCAGCTGCGGGTCTGCCCACGGCAGCGCGACCAGACCCTGCGTTGCGTTGTACTTGTGCAGGAGAAGCAGGTCCTCCTGTTCCACCGTGAGGCCGGTGGGGAGCACACACGCCTCGAGGCGCACCAGCTCGCCGAACGGATACAACTCGGGCTCGGTGCGAAACTGGTAGCATCCTTCGGACTGCGCGAGGCCGGTCGGGAGACATTCCCCTTGGTGCGGAGGATCCTGCTCCTCAATCACGACGGTGACCTCGTCTCCCTCGCCGATGGCGCCCAATGGGACTGACAGCCCCGCGATGGGGCGGCCGGTTTCCGGGTCGAGAAGCGTGAAGTCACCACCGTCCGAGCGCACCGTGAATTCCGTGCAGCTCAAAGCACCCGGGTCACACAATGCGCCATTCTCGATGCGGAACTTGATCGGCAGCGTACGCCCGTCCTGAAACGCGAAGTACTCCCCGGTTCGGGCCTTCTTCGCGCCTTTGTCGGTGGCCGTGATGTCCACGAAGCCGAGCATCTCGCCTTGGGCGGAGCTGAAGACGCAAACCCGGTAGTCGCTCCCGGCCAAGGGTCCGGTTTCGCTCGTGGTCCAGTTCAGGTGGTACTGCTCGTCCACCTCGACGACTGGGGCCACGACGGGTCCGAACACGGGTGCTGCCCCGACGTCGCATCCCACGATGGTGGACTGCGGGTCGCGGGGCGGCAGCCGGTACACCGTGACGACCGGACGGAGCCCGGCGTTGAACTCGCCCGGCTCGAAGTTCCCGTCGTTCACCGGATTGTCGACGAGCGGCGGCAGAAAGAAGAAGTCGGGGTTGCCAGCCCCGTTCGCGCCGTCTGAGATGGCCGCCAGGGGACCCTCCGGGACGGTCGTTGGCACACGGTCGGACTGGCACGCGGCGACGACCGCGAGCAGGAACAGTGCAGTAAGACGGTTCATGGTGACCCTCAACAACGACGCAGTCGGCTGCAACATAAACGATGAGTCTTCGACGAAATCGGCCTGGCGACGGAGGCTTCCTCGGCCGATCTCTGCCCCTTCGACCGCAGGAATCCTGCCGCGGGGTGCGGGCTGATCATGTTCGACGTCGGCGCGATACGCCGAGCGGCACAGGGTGCTGCCCGAAGCTACCCACGCTGTCGAACGGTCGCGAGAGTCGAACACCCGCAACACGTGTCGCGGGGGGGTACGGATCGGATCCTGAGCCCGTCGAGCGTACGCAACACGCGGAAGGACGGGAGGATAGCCGAGCCTCCCGCTCTCAATTGCGGCCGGTGACCTGCGTGAAAGCCGGATGCGTGCGCAGCTCGCGCCACCACCAATGCGCGTCCCAGCCGGCATCGCTTTCCTGCTCCACCGGGTTTGCGGTGAAGAAGCGCCGTAGCAAGGCGATCGCCTCGTCGTCGTCGCCGGTCAGCGTGCGCATGTATGCTTCGATAAACTGCAGTTCCAGGTTGGGGTCCACGTCGGCGCTGGCGCGGGCATGTACCAGGACCGCGCGGGCACTGTCTGCGAGTCCCGCGCGGGCCAGGATGCCGCCCACGATCATCCGCGCACGCTGCGACTGGAAAGCGCGCACGGGCGCCGGCACCAGCTCGACGAGTCGGTTCCACAGGCGCCACGCCCGGGCGACGTTCGGCTCCACACCGGGCATCGTCATGGACCACAGGCGGCACTCGGCGAAGCGGAAATCCTCAGGGAAGCGCCGCGCCCCCTCGTCGCACCAGCGGCGAGCCTGGGTGAGCTGCTCGAGATCGTAGTTGCCCAGGAACAGCCGCCACAGCACTTCTGGGGCGACGGCGAGGTAGGCGTCCTCCTCGTAGGCCCTCCGCGCTGCCACCAAGGCCGAGACTGCGTTCTCCGTCTGATAGTACAAATGGCTCAACGTGCTGTGGGCGCTCGCGAGCGAGGGGTCGGTGTTGACCGCGGCTTCGAGATCGCTTTGGGCGGCATGCAGCAGCGCCGCCTGCTCATCGGGATTCGGGATCACGCCAAGGATCCAATGGAAGTAGCGCAGCGTGCCGCGTAGCTCCAGGGCGTGAGGGTCGGTGCTGGCCATGGCCAGAGCGCGATCGGCGTGCCCCAGGCCCAAGGTGATGCGGTCCAGCGCGGTTGGCAGGTCACCCGCGAGCCGCGCCTGGCGGTACGCGATCCACCCCCGTTGGATGATTGGCTGCGCCCAACGCGGGTCCAGCAGCTCGGCGCCGACCAACAGCGAGTCCGCTCGCCGCAAGTCTGCGAAGCCCGACTCGGCATTCTCCCCTTCCAGGGACTCCTCGGCTTCCTTGCGAAGGCGCTCGGCGCGCTGCACCGCGAGCCAGGCATCGACGTTTTGGGTTTCCGCGCGTCGCTCGCGGAGCCTGACCTCATCACCGAGCCGCTCGCGCAACAACTGTGAGACTTCGATGGCCACGGAGTCTTGGGCGCCGAGCACCTCGGTGGCCGGAATCTCCCAGCTCTCGCGCCTAAAGTCGACGCCGCTTTCGCCGTCGATTAGACGGATCCCGAGCCGAAGTGCATTCCCGGTCCGCTCCACGCTGCCGGCGATGAGCACACCGACATCCAGCGCCCGCGCAATGCTGTCGGGGGGGGTCAGAAGCCCGCGGTACGGCGCGACGCCGTTCCGCGAGATCACGTGGATGCCACGCGCGTGTGACAGCTGGTCGATGAGGTCCTCGGTGAGGCCGTCGGCAACCGGTGTGAGATTGCCGTCGGGGCTCAAGTCATCGAAGTAAAGGACGGCAACCCCCCGCGGGTCGAGCTCCGTGAGGGTGCCTGAGTTCTGACCGATCCGCGGCCAGAGCAAGACAGCCACGGTGAGGACCGCTATGATCGTGCTTCCGGCAAGCAACCACAGGATCGGCGACCGTGCCGGCCGACCTCGGCGCAATCGCCTCGTGGCCGTGGTGATGTGGGGCGCCGCCCCGGAACCCACTCCATCGAGCGCTTCGATGAAGTCTGTGGCTGAGCGGAACCTGTCGGCGGGGGTCTTTGCCAGCGCTTGGAGAACGATGTCCTCGAGTTCCTCGGGAATGCTCTCCCGCACGATATGCGGCGGCGGCACGGCATCCATCGAGTGTCGTGCCATGATGGCTTGCGCGGTCGGGCCGGTGAACGGCACTTGACCGACGACCATCTCGTAGAGGACACAGCCCAGGCTGTAGATGTCGCTTCTGCCATCGATGTTCGCCTGGCCCGCAATCTGTTCCGGGCTCATGTAGGCGGGCGTGCCGACGCTCATACCGGTCTGGGTGAGCTGATCGGCCCCCGACTCGCTCACGGCCCGAGCCACACCGAAGTCCGCGACGATGGCGTGACCCGCCTCGAACAGGATGTTCTCCGGCTTGATATCGCGATGCACAACGCCCATCGAGTGCGCGTACGCCAGGGCGTCTGCCACTTGGCGGGCGATCCGGATGGCGTCTGCCACGGGGAGCTGCCCTTCACGGTTCAGCAGGTCCCGCAGCGACTCACCCTCCAGGAACGGCATCGCGTAGAACAGCGTGCCGCCAACTTCGCCCGAATCGTAGAGGGGGAGGATATTCGGGTGGGTCAGTCGCGCGGCAATCTGGATTTCGCGTAGGAATCGCGCCGGCCCCAGCGAGAGCCTGAGTTCGGGCCGTACCACTTTGAGCGCGACGGGACGATCGTGTTTGTGGTCGTGCGCGAGGTACACGACTGCCATGCCGCCCTGACCCAGTTCGGCGCGGATTTCGTAGCGATCCGCAAGGGCGTCCATGGGGACAATCCCGGTGGTACCAGCGGCGTTCGTGGATGCCGCCCCCGCCTGCGTCCCGCAAGACGGACAGAACCCCGCACCCTCAGGGAGCAAAGAGCCGCATTTGCCGCACGAAGGAGCCGAATCCGGCATGACCCTCCCAACGGTGGCTGGAGCGGCCGCCGCCGCTCGATCTACGGTGCAGTGCCGCGGTGCTCGAACATCACTAACATGGCGTGGGACACGTCGGGCGCAAGCGTGGTTCCTTGGGGCAAAACCGGTAGGTGACGAGGTCGCGGCGCTCGACCAGCGGCCGCGTCGTCGCACCGGTCTCCTCCCTCTTGGATGGCGCAGACCATGAGCCGCCAGGCCGATTGATCGCGAGGTTTCGGCCGGGTGGCCTAGCGCGGGTCGGTGTCGCTACGAGGTGAAGAGCAGGAGCCCCCCCAGCACGGCCGACGTCACGACCAGCACCACGAAACCCACGAGACACACGGCCAGTGCGCGGCCCGTGCTCGTGTAGTCCAGCGCTTGGCGCACCGCCACCACCATGGCGGCGAGCATCCACAGTGAGGCCGCGAGCACCAGCAGATTGCCCACCACCGGGACCACGCCCAGCACGCGGAGCATCCCCGGGGCGGAGGCGAACCCGATGGTGCGCAGCATCTGCCCGAGGTCGGCCTTGGTCTGCGGCTGGGCCAGCAGCTTGGTGCCGATCGCGTAGGTGAGGAGCGCCCAGATGAACCAGGCGACGAGTGCGCCGAGGGAGTCGACCACCAGTTCGACCACCGAGAAGCCGCTGGTCGTGCCGATGCCGGCGGCGATGCTGGCCAGCACCACGGCGACCATGGCCTGGGGCAGGGCGGAGCTGTCGGCTTCGACTTCCTCGTAGGTGGCGACGTCGAGCTTGGCAGCGTTGATCAGGCGCTGACCGAATGTCTGCATGGGTTCACCTCCGGCGCCAAGAAACCGCGATAGCCGCTCGAGCGCAAGGTGGCGGTCCCGGTGCCCGGCCTTGACGGCGCCCTCCCCGGATGAAGGTTCTTGGGTGTTCAGGCGGGGCGGGCGTCCCGCCAAAGGTCCCTCCCCAGGAGGTCACCATGCGTAGGCTTCTTCCAGTAGCGCTGTTGCTCCCGTTAGCGGTGAGCGCGTGCCTGCCCCAGAGCGAGCCAGCCGCGTCGACTGAAGAGGATGTCGCCGCCGTGCTCGCGGTGCGCGCCGCGGAGGTCGCATCGATCACGACTGGCGACACGGTGATCGCTCACGTGGCCGACGACATCGTCCTCATGCCGCCCAACAGCCCGGCTGTGGTGGGGAAAACCGCGGCTCGCGCCTGGTCCCGGGAGCTCAGTCAGCAGGCGACGATCCAGGCCATCGACTACACGAGCGCCGACGTCGTCATTGCTGGCGACTGGGCCATCGAGCGCTATGCGGGGTCCGTCACGATGGTGCCGACGGGTGGCGAACCGATGTCGGAGACCCTCAAGGGGATCCACATCTATCGCCGGCAGGCCGACGGGTCGTGGAAGCTGGCGCAGGACGTGTGGAACAGCGACCAGCCGCTGCCGGAGATGCCGTAGGCCGGTTCAGAGAGCGGGGCGGTGATGCGGGGGTGGTGTCCCTCGCTCCGGCCCAGCCGCCCCGCACCGCGCTCCGTACGCCAAGTTAGGGCACCGGGATTACTCACCGGAGGAGCGGCGCGGTACCCGGGATCGCCGTCTGTAATTCCGCGGGCGCCCCCGCCGCCCCGTCGTGCCCCTGCCATCTGGGCACGCGGTTCGTTAGACTATCTTTCGGTGGTGAGCATGATCATACCTAGCCCGCAGCCGAGGATTGGGGAATGGACGGTAGAAAGCAGCGAATTAGCGAGAAGGCGTACTACAACTGGGAACTCGAGGGTCGTCCGAGCGGGCGGGAGCAGGACCATTGGCTCAAGGCCGAGTCGGAAGTCGCGCAGGATAAGGCGGAGCCGGGGGCGGCACAGCATCAGACCTCTCCCGTGAGCGTTGCCAAGGCGGCCAAAAAGACCACGAAAAAGAAGACCACCAAGCGAGCGGTGAAGAAGCGGGCGAAGTAGGCACGCCTCACCGTCGCAGGTGGTCGCTCGACAGGCAGGCCGCTGGTTCTCAGCCCGGAGTCACGGGGCGCCGTGGGTATTACCTGGCCCGCCAGGCCCCCTGAGCACACCATCCTCCAGATGGAGCGCCCGGTCCGCATACTCGGCAATCCGCTCGTCGTGACTTACGATCACGGCTGAGCGGTTGCCCTGGCGCACCTTGGCGGTGAGAAACCTGATGATGTCCAACCCCTGGGCGGTGGCGAGGCTCCCCGTCGGCTCGTCCGCGATGATCAGCTCGGCGTTGTTGGCGAGGGCGCGGGCAACGGCAACCCGCTGTTTCTGCCCCTGGCTCAGCGTGCGCGGTGAGGCGCCGGCCAGCCCGGCGACGCCGAACTCCTCCAGAAGTGCGAGCGCGCGGCGGCGCGATTCGACCCGCGGCACGCCGGCGAACTTCATTACGAGCATCACGTTGTCCAGCACGGTCAGCGGTTCCAGCAGCCGGAACGTCTGAAACACGAACCCGATGCGTGTAGCGCGAAGCCGCTGCAGCTCCCGCGACGTGTAGTCCTCCACCGCCCGACCAAAGATCTCGACGGTGCCCGACGTGGGATGCTGCAAGCCGCCCATCAGCGTCAACAGTGTGGTCTTACCGCTCCCGCTCGGCCCGAGCAGCAGGACCGTCTCCCCAGCATGCACCGCGAGCGACACGTTTCGGAGCGCCGTCGTCTCGCGGCCCGCGGCGCCGTAGACCCGCGTTACCTCGATGAGGCGCGCGACGCAGTGGCGGCCGTTCACGGGTCTCATTGGAACACCTCGAGCGGATAGATGCGTCTGAGCCAGCGGTTGGGGAGCACCGAGCTGGCCAGGCTGATCGCGACGACGCCGGCCGCCGCAACCGCGATCTGCCCCGGTGACGAGACCGGCGAGATCTCCGGAGCGAGTGCCTGGACCGCGGCGATCAAGGGGAAAAAGAAGATCACGGCTGCGGCGATCCCGGCGAGTGCGAGGGCCAGCGCCTGCTGCACCACCAGACCAGCGACGAAGCGGTCTGGTGCCCCGATGGCCTTCATGACGGCGAACTCGTGACGCCGCTCCAGCACGTTGACCGAGAGAATCAGGCTCAGGATGGCGGTCAGCACCACCGCCCCGATCAGCGCCACGACGAACAGCAACGGCAGCAGGCCCGTCTCCATCTCCCGGATGTTGTTGGCCAGGAATGTCGCTCGGTCGTACACGGCCACGTCGGTCATGCGCTCACGTATCCGCGTGGCGACGACCGCGGCATCCGCGTCGGGCGCCACCGTGACCTGGTAGGCCGACACGATGGAGGAAAACCCGATGATGTCGTGCGCGGTACGGAGGGTCACGAACGCGTACTGAATGACGAACATGTTGGTGCCGGCGCTCAGGCCGACTACTGTGAGCGTGTCGTTACGGATCGGAAGCCGATCGCCGATCGAGAGCCGGTACTTGGCGGCGAAGGACCGATCTAGCACGATCTCGCCATCGCCAGTGACCGTCCGTCCCCGCACGATCGTCGGCGGTCCTCCCCGTCCGGACTCCGGGTCGAACCCGGTCACGTAGGTTGTGGCCGCACCACCGGGGAGCTGGACGCCCGCCAACAGAAACAGGATCGGCGAGGCATTGGCCACGCCGGGGATGGTGTCCAGCGTCCGCCCGTGCCGAGTGGTGAGCAACGAGGTGCTGCGCAGGATGTTGGTCGAGTGGCTCTGCAACACCCACAGGTCGGCATCGCTCGCGCGGACGTACTCCACCGAGCCGTCGGCCACGCCGCGATACACGGACTGGAGAAACAGCGCGAGCATCACGCACAGGGCCACGCCACCCACGGTGAGGCCAAAGCGGAGCCGCCGGTCGAGGATCGTCGCAAGCGCGTACATCGCGTCACCCGAACATGGGGACCTGGGGGAGGAGCCGTCCGCGGATGCGGTCGAAGATGTCACCCAGGTCCGGCCCGGTGATGGTCAGGCCGTGGTTCTTGAGGCCGACGACGGTACGCTCTGGATGCGGCTGATCCGCGAGCAGGCGCACTACCTCATCGGCGAGGTCGATGGTGCCGCACGGGTAGTTCTGGCATGTGCTGGGCACGTCGTCCATCCACGCGTGCACGTGCACGATCGCGCCGACCTCGGGAAACGAGCGGTAGATGAGGTGGTGCTCGATGGCGTCCACCGAGACCCGTGTCGTCGGGTCGTGCGCTGGCGGGACACTCACGAGCATGGTGCCGTCGTCTTCGTCGTACCCGGTGACGAGCAGCACGTCCCGTCCGATGCCGGCGAGTGCCGCTTTGTTCACGCCGCGGGCCGTCATCCAGAACGTGCAGTCACCCAATTCGGGCACGTCTTCGCGCGCGCTCAGGTTCCCGTAACTCAGTCCCTTGACCTGAAATAGCCGGTACAGGTCGTCGATCTCTTCTTGGCGGAGGACGTCTCGGAGCGGGAACGGGGCCGGCAGCACGCCTAGTCGATCCAATTCCTTTCCGTAGTGCTTGAGTTGCTCCACGACCAGCGAGGTCGTGCCGAATCGCGGTGGCAGGTCGGCAGTCAGTCGGTTTGCGATCAACATACGGGAGCCGACCACGGGGAGGATGCTTTCGCACGCCCGATCGGGATCGAACGGATAGTGATAGAACCCGACTTCGGGGGTTGTGAGATAGAGCTCGGGCTGGCGGTCGGTGCCGTTCCCCCGTGTTCCGTTCGCCGGCACGGCGCACACCAGCAGGTTGGAGAGCGTGCGGATGAGCGTCGAGTACGTGAGCGACCGCATGTCGGTCACGGGTTCTCGCAGCGCCACGAGCGAGACCACGAACATCGTGCGTGAGCGGCGCTTGAAGGCGCGAGGCGCCTCGGCATCGGTGAGGTTCAGCACCCAATCGATGTCGTCGTCCAGCGTGGCGAGCGTGTGGCCGCGACTCTCGAGGCGGGCGACGATCTCGTCGGCAATCCGATCTCGGATTGGATCGGCATCCGTGCGCAACACCGCGAACCGCAACGTCCTGGTGCCGGCAGGGTCGCCCGGAGGACCGTCGGACGCCGTCGCGCCGACGGTGTCGCGCGCGATCGTGTCGTCGAACGTCTCCCGACGGCGGAGCAACGCATGCCGGGTGCCCGACACGGCCACGACCGCCGGCCTGGGGAACCCGAATGACGACTCCATGGCGGTGAAGTAGGCCCCGCTATCCATCACGGCCAGCACGTCGCCGGTCCGGACCGGCGGCATCGGCTTATTGCGGTACACCACGTCACCGGCGAAGCACGCCGGTCCGATGATCTGGACGCGCTCCGTGCGGGGGCGGTGCACCCCGTTGCACGCGAACACCTCGTGGTACTCGTAGTACGTCGGCGTAGTCACCGTTCCCAATCCACCGTCGGTCACGAGCCACGTGCCGACACCACGCCGCTGCTTCACGCCATGCACCGTCAACAGCAGGAACTGATTGACACTGACGATGCTCCGGCCGGGCTCCACCACCAGCTCCGGCATCTCATCCATGGGGAACAGCTCGTGCAGGCCGGCGGTCACGGCTTCCGCCAGATGATCGAACGTGAGCGTGGCGTTGGGACGCGCGGGCGACGGCAGTCGTCCCCACCCTTGATAGGCGAGCATCTCGAGCGTGGTCATCTCACGGGTCGTGGGCACGCCGAACCCGCCGCCGACGTCGATCACGGGGATGGGAAGCCGACGGCGTCGCGTGCGCTCGATCAGCGGACCCAGGTGGTGCAGTGCCCGGCGGTAGTCGGCGGCATCCCGGATCCCCGTGCCGATATGCATGTGGAAGCCGTGGAAGTGGAGACGGTCCTTCTCCTTCAGGAGGTCGAGCGCGCGGTCGACCTCGCCACTCCGGAGGTCGAGACCGAAGGCACAGCCTCGGCGACTCCCGGTAGCGGACCCGCGGTTCATGCCGCGCGGCACGTAGTCTGGATTGATCCTGAGCAGCACAGCGACGTGGGCGCCGAGCGCTTGGACCTGGGCATCGAGCGCGGTCAGCTCGTCCAGCGCATCGACCACCACGAACCGCACGTCGTGCTGGATCGAGAGACGCAGGAACTCCGGTGTCTTGCCGGGACCGTTGACGATGATCGCGGGACCCGGAAAGCCCAGGCGCTGCGCGAGGAGGAGCTCGAACGGCGTGCAGACCTCCGCACGCAGTCCAGCCTGTCGCAGGAGCTGCACGATTCCGGGGACGGCGTTGCACTTGAACGCGTAGTGCACAGACACGGCGGCCGGGTACAGGCTCGTGAAGGCGCGGGTGAATGCCGTCGCCGTCGCGAGCAACCGGTCCCGATGCACGACGTGCAGCGGGGTTCCGTACTCCCGTGCGAGGTCGAGCGTGCTGCACCCGCCCACCATCAGAGCGTCCGTGCGGTCGACCGTCAGACCCCACGCCTCGGGTGGAAGCACCATGGTGCGGTCGTGGCTACGCATGACACACCTCCGGCACGTGTTTCCGGTAGACGGCAAAGTCCTTGTATGACTCGAGTCCCAGCCGTTCGGCGGCGCCGATCGCCGGACGGTTGTCGTCCGAGATCCACGAGGTCGATAGGGATCGGCAGTGCATGGCCGTGGCGCACATCGCCCGGACGAGGAGCTCGTAGGCGGGCGTGCTTTGGTAGGCGCGGGAGATGCCGACGGCGTACACGACCAGGTCGCGAACCTGCCGGCGCAGGCGCACGAATCGCAGGTAGCTCAACGGGCCGATGTGGCCGCGCAGCTGGCGAAGCAGGGGATTCACGTCCAGGACGCAGAGCAGCGCCCCCACCGGCTCCCCGTCATACTCCACGAAGGTGACCAGCTCCGGTCGCGTGACGTGGAACAGGCCCTTCGCGGAGAACCGGTACTCCTCCCGGCTCACCGGAACGAATCGCCAGTTGTTGGCAAACGCGTCGTTGAAGATGCTGCGCAGGCGCTCGAGCTCCGCGGCCGTGTGTCGACGGTCGACCTGGCGGGTCGAGAAGTGCCCGTTGCCGCCGACCGTGACCGTGCCGTAGCGCTGCCGCACGTAGTCCGCCACCCCATCATTCCGCCAGGTATGGAGCACCTTCGACACCGTGAAGCCGAGCCGCTCGAACAGCGCCGGGTAGTACGCCGGGTTGTAGGTCTCGAAGAAGGCGGGACCGACATCGAACCGGTTGGTCTGCACGCCGACCGGCGAGTAATGATTGGGATTGAACGGACCTTCCACGGCGTCGACGTTCTGTGCTCGGCATTCGGCCAGCATCGCCTCGACCACGCCTGCCGCTGCCTCGTCGTCCTGCACGCACTCGAACAGTCCAAACAAGGCGGTCTTCGGACTGCCCTCGGATTGGTGTCGCTCGTCGACGATCAGGACTATGCGGGCCACTGGCTGACCCCACTGGCGGCACACGAAGAGCCGGAGCGACGCATGGCGGAAGTACGGATTGCGGCTCACGTCCAGGGTGCGGCGCTCGTCCACTTCGAGCGGCGGCACCCACAGTGGGTCATTCCGGTACACGACGAACGGGAGCGCGAAGAAGTCCCGCCAGCCGCGCCGGTCGGTCACCAGCTCGACACGGTAGGACATGCGTCCTCCTGTTTGACGATCCGTTCGACGACGTACGCGCCGTAGATGAACGCCAGATCCCGTGCGTGGAGCGTGGCCGAGAGGGCCCGCTCGGGCTCGATCCACGGGGCCAGACCGATCGGGCGCGCGCGCGGCACTAGCAGGTTGCGATACGCGAGGACGGCACCATCCCGGCCCACGCGCACGGTTTCGCGCAGCAGGTCGTCGAACGTGCGCGGCGGCATCCACTCGAAGACGTTGCTGAAGTTGAACTTCGAGATCGTGTTTGCGGGGAGAGTGGCGAAATGGTCTTCGCAGGCCCCGGTCACGGTCTCGATCCGATCCACACGGTCGCGAATCGTCTCGAAGTACTCCGGCTGCAGGTAGAGCGGGAGATGCTGCGGCGTCGGGAACCGGCCCAGCAGGGCGTACGCCAGAAACGGATTCCGCTCGACCGGCAACTCCAGGACCGCTCGCTCCACCCGCGCGCGAAACCGCCGCCCGAACGAGAACGAATCCTCGAGCTGCGCGAAGAACGCCGGATCGAACATGCGGGTCATCACCCATCGGCTGAGCAGCACACCCGTGAGCAGGCGCCAGCGTCGATTGTCCCAGCGCCGATGGAAAAGGGTGGCACGCGCCTCGGCGGTCGACGCGCCGATCACGTCTTGGGCGAGCGATGGACCCATCAGCAGGCTGAACCACCGTCGCACGAGGCGCAGGTAGCGCTCGTAGCGGCCGGTGTGGACGAGGCCCTCGTCGATGATGCGCGGGTGCGTGTCCCAATAGCGACGGCTGTCGGGCGTGAGCCGAGATCGGAGCGCCCCGTAGAGCGCCCGGCGCCGAGTCGAGTCCGTGGCGCCGAGCAGCGCCAGCACCTCGTGATGATCCAACGCGGCGAAGGCGGCCATCTTGAGGTCGAGCACATAGTTCTGATGCGGATTGACGTCGAGCGCAATGATCCGGCGCGGGTCGTCGATCAGAAACGCGAGCACGTTGCACCCACCGGACGTGATCGAGAACACGACGTCCTCCGGACCGATCCTGAGGGCCTCGCGGTCGATCGAGGGATCTTCCCAGCACTGGGCGTACAGCACTTCGTCGAACACGTTCGCGCGCGCTCCGGTCGCGTCGTCACGCACCGTGTCGGCGGCCGGTGGGGCGGCGATGCCCTTGCGGGTATGCACGACCGCCCAATCCAGCACCGCGGGCAGCCCGACGACGATGGCGACGGCCAGCGATCCTGTGACCGCGGCAAGCAGGAAGCCGGGAATGAAGAGCAGGTAGAGCGCGTTGTGGCGGAAGCCGTCGCGCGTGATGACCGCGTCGGCCAGGGCAGCACCGAGCCGGGACGCGCTGCTCAGGTTCGGCAGGAGCGGGGGCACCGTCGCCGAGTAGATGCGATACCGGTCGCCGAACTGCCGCTCCAGCGCGCGCTCCTCGTAGCGAATCAGCTGGAGGTAGTGCAGCAGCAATAGAACCGGCAGGGCGGCCCCGATGGGTGGCAGGCACAGCGCAAAGCCGCAGAACGCCACGAGGTCGGCCAAGTAGATGGGATTTCGCACCAGGCGGTACGGCCCGGCCAGTGTCAGCGCGTCGGCCTGGACCGGAAACGCCATCATGCGTCCGGAGGTGAGCATGCTCCCGGCCCACATGCGAAGGCCGCACGCGAGCACCAGCACGCCAGCCACGCCCAGGAACCCCACCCGCAACGACACCGCCGGATCGAGATGAAGCGCCGTGCCGATGAGCACGAGCAGCGACGGGGACGACGCGAAGACCAGGAACGCCACAATGCCTACGGCGATCACGATGCCGAACGAGACGAAGATGCGGGCTTCGAACTCGAGACGCCGGAGCCTGAGTGTCAGCTTGGACATGACGTCAGCTCCCGTGTGGCCGGCCGCTTCTGATCCGAAGCGCCGCGGGCAAGAGCGATATCCGGCACGGCGTGAAGCCCAGGCACTCGCCGTCGGCCGAAACGGACACCGGTGGCTCCGCTGCGATCGTGAGCTGGCCGGTCCGGTGCACGGCAAAGCGCGGTGATTGGACGTGCGATCCGGCGTAAATGCGCGGGAAGTTCACGAGCCGCGTTGGGATACCCATGTCGTGGATGGTGAGCACGTCGAAGACCCCGTCATCCAGCCGGGCGCCCGGCGTGAGGCGCATGCCACCGGCGCAGATGTGACCGTTCCCGATCGCGAGACCGAGCAGTGGCAGCGTGGTGGCCCCGGTCCCGTTGTACGACACGCTGAGAGCCGAAGCGCGATGGCGGAACACCGAACGGAGCGTCGCGGCGCCGAACGCGAGGCGCCCACCGAAGCGCTTGGATGTCGGGTGAACGCAGGCCGTCACGACGCTCCCGATTCCCACCTGGCACTCGCTCGCAAACCACCGTTGGGCAGCTCGGCCGGAGGCGTCGCGGTAGGCGACGTGTCCGACGTCGATGGCAACACTGTAAGGCAGTGTGAGCAGATCGAGCTGACCGTCGAGCGCATCGGGAAGACCCAGGCTGTCCGCCAGGCCGCTCCCGGTACCGCAGTTCACGATCCCCAACTCGCAACGGGCAGCAACAATCGGCTGGGCCCGAAGCAGGCCGTTCAGGATCTCGTGCACGGTGCCATCCCCGCCCACGGCCACCACGAGCGCGGTACCAGCCGCGACGGCCGCCGACGCCGATGCTGAAGCGTGACCCGCGCGCTCAGTGACGCACAGCGTGTAGTCGGGGCCGAATCGATCGGTGAGGCCCGCCAGAATCCGGGACTCGAGTCTTTTGGCCCGACCCCCTGCCGCGGTGGGGTTCAGGATCACGTGCACTGGTCCCGCCGCGAAGGACTCCCGCCCGGCCGCGGGTACGGCGCCCTGCGGCAGGGGAGCGGTTAGGCGGTCGATGCGGTCGGACACGTGGACCTCCCTTTCTTCCACGGGTCCACGGTGCACGACTGACGTCAAGGAGGCGTCAAGTGAGGATCCCAAAACGAAACGAGCGGGCCGAAGCCCGCTCGTCACGTCATGCTGGAGGCGATGACTGCTACGGCTTGTTCACCGACACGGCAGTCCCGTTGCTGCTCCCGTCCGGGTCGTGGTTCTGGCTGGCCACGTAGGTCTGCCCCGCCAGCGTCACGCTAGTCACCGTGAAGGTGATGGACTGCACCCTCTTCCTGAGTCCCGAGAACGAAACGGTGCAGGTGCCGCTGCCGCCGGTCGTGCATTCGGTCGTCGCGGTCGTGCTCCTGCTCCACGAGCCGACCACCCGCGCACCGGTCACGGCACCGTGGTTCGGGTCGTGTACGGTGATCTCGACGGTGCCAGACCACCTACTGCCGTTATTGATCCCGGTGCCGTCCAAATCCCCCACATGGATCTCGGGGGGCGGCGCCGGCGCGGTGACCGTGACCGTGGTCGAGCCCTGATCGTTGGACGCGTCGTCGTCCGCGTAGTCGTGGCTCGCAGTGAGGGTGTGGGTGCCGATCGAGCTCCCCGCAGTGTTCCAGTTGATGGTTACCGTGGTCTGGGCGCCCACGCCGAGCCCGGCCACGGTCGTGCTTCCCACTGTCACACCGTCGGTGGCATCCACCACTGTCACGGTGAACGTCGCGCCCACGTTCTGATTGCCCACGTTGCCGACGGTGACGTTGACGCCGGCAATGCTGCCCCGCACGAGCTGTGACACGGCGGCCACGTTCGTGACTGCGAGATCCGTGACGGCCGGGGGGCCGGTGGGCTCGTTGACGGTGACGATCGTCGACTGCTGATCGTTGGCGGCGTTCTCGTCCGCCAGATCGTGGCTCGCGGCGAGCGTGTGGCTCCCGATCGTGCTCCCCGTGGTGTTCCAGTCGATCGTCACGGTAGTGGTCGCCCCGGCTGTCAGCCCGGCCACGCTCTGCGACCCGATCGTGATCGCGTCAGTGTCGTCCACCAGCGTTACGACAAACGGTGTCGCGACATCCTGGTTCCCCACGTTCTCGACGGTCACGGTAACGGGCGCGACATCGCCCTGCGTCACCGACCCCGTGCTCACGCCCGTCACGGCGAGATCGGTAATGGGTGAGCCGCCGCTCGGGTCGGTCACCCGGACGGTGGTCGAACCCTGATCGTTGGTGGGATCGTCGTCCGGGTACTCGTGGTGCCCCGTGAGCGTGTGGAGGCCGAGCGAACTGGTGGCGGTGTTCCAGTTGATGGTCACCATCGTCTGGGCGCCCACGGCGAGCCCGGCGATGGTCGTGCTGCTCACGGTCACCCCGTCAGTGGCATCGATGACGGTCACGGTGAACGTGGCGCCGACGGCCTGGTCACCCACGTTGCGGACCGTGACGTTGACGCCGGCGATGTTCCCCTGCACCAGTTGCGGCACGGCGGCCACGTTGGTGACCGCGAGATCGGTGAAGGGTGGAGGTCCACCCGGATCGTTCACCGTCGCGATAATCGACGCCTGATCGTTGGCCGCGTTCTCGTCGGCGAGATCGTGGGTGGCGGTGAGTGTGTGCGTGCCGATCGAGCTCGCGGCCGTGTTCCAGTCGATGGCCACGGTGGTGGTGGCGCCCGCGGCGAGGCCGGCAACACTCTGACTGCCAACGGTTACACCGTCGGTGGCATCGGTCACGATCACATTGAACGGCGTCGTGACATCTTGGTTCCCCACGTTCTCGACCATCACGGCCACGGGCGTGACGTCGCCTTGCAGGACCGAGGCAGCGCTCAGACTCGTGACAGCCAGGTCGGTGGTCGGCGAGCCGCCGCTTGGATCGGTGACCCGGACGGTGGTCGAGCCCGCGTCGTTCGACGGGTCGTCATCGGGGAAGTCGTGGTTGGCGGTGAGCGTATGCAGG
>Ga0224496_10000449_pt1 | contig 28661 bp, 18 predicted proteins | sample SF_Jul11_sed_USG_2_FD_168127 | JGI IMG/M metagenome (GOLD analysis project Ga0224496, IMG submission 168127) | Sediment microbial communities from San Francisco Bay, California, United States - SF_Jul11_sed_USGS_8_1 | ecosystem: Environmental > Aquatic > Marine > Sediment | place: USA...
AAGACAGTCTCTGCATCAGGGATTTTTTGTGTTCAAAATCCTGCAACACAACAAACTCCCCAACCTCCTGCCCGGAAACATCTCTAAGCGGGACAATGCCTGCGCTGTAGACCCTGCCGTCGATAATTGCATCAAACAGACGAAGACTATGGTCTTGTTGATGTTCGCCCAAGGCCTCGATCAATTTGCGGGGAATATGGCTCAAGGTCTGCTCGGAAACAACAAAATCGTCGAACAGATTCCAATTAGCCGAGACCCCGATCATCCCCATCCCCTCTTCCCACTTAGCCCTGTTTAGAAATTTCTTATCAATCACCGACATTATCTCGATACCCAGGGTCTCTTTCATTTGCCCGGTAATATGGGAAATCTCCTCACCCAGCTCCAGATAACCGCTTAAGGAACCATTTATATACCAGGGCACAACCACCCGCAGGGTAAAGGTGCCGAGGGGACCCAGCTCAATGCCCCATGAGGTTTTTTCGGTTTCAGCAGCGGTCTTCAGGGTGAAACGCTTGATAAAATCGCCATGGCGGGGGGGGTTATGAACCCGTAAAAAATTAACCTTATCCAGGCCATGGAAATAAAAATGGGTAACCCGGTATTTAGGCTTAAGCTCCTTAAAGATGGGCAGGGCTTGTTGCAAAAGAAGCCCACGATCCTTGGCAAGCCAGGCTTGCTGCAGCGACTCGTCCTTTTTAAGAAAATCAAGCATGCCCAACATGACTTCGGCGTCTTTATCAAGGGCAACACTATAGGTTCGCTGGGCGTCAAGGATCGCCTCCCGCATCTCATATTCAAACTGCTGGCCGATCCAGCGCTGGGCGCTGAAAACCGTAATGGCAAACAGAATAAAAAGAACCCCGCCCAAGGGGATGAGGATGGATTTCTTTATGCGTTCAGCACTCTTAACCATTCAATCTAACTCCAAAACCAGAAACCGGCCAGACGTCCTCCGGGAAACAACCTCAAACACCGTTCTTATTCACGATAACCAATAACCAACCCACGGTTCAATTTTATTCTAAAAAAAACCAACCTCGCAAGAGGTGAAATACGCACAGCTCAATAGCAACATAACTCTTTTTTATTTTTTTCTCCTGACAATCCTTACCTTTTTCTTAACAATACCACCGGAGGCTGCGCTTTTCTTGGCCACCCGCCGGACCATGATCTTCTTTTTCTTGCGCGGTTCACCGGACTCGACCAGGTCGATACCATTATCCCCGGGCAGCGGGCGCATATAGCCACACCCCGCCCGCTGACATCGCAGATAGGATTTTCCGCTGATATTCTTCTTTTCCACCAGAAAAGGCGAATCGCAAACCTGACAGGCAACAGCATGGGGCTTGGCCCAGGCCATGAACTCACAGTCAGGCTCGGGACACACATAAAAAGGCTTGCCGGTCGGCGTATTCTTGGCGATCACATTGCCGATATTACAAAGCGGGCAGAGCATTTCCTCCCCGCCTTGTTTGCCGTACGAGGCCGAATAACGACACTCGGGATACCCGGAGCAGGACCAATAACGACCAAAACGATCCTCCTTCAACAATAACGGACGGCCACAATCAGGACACTCCCTGCCGGGCTCCCGCTCCTCGGCCCTCTTGGTTTCCTCGGGAGCCGCCCCGGCCTCAACCAAGGACTCTTCCTCTTCCACCACCGGAGCTTGAGCAAACATTTCCTCCGTGGCCGCGGCCTCTTCGCCGGAAACAGCAACCGCCTCTTCCACCGGCTCGGTCACAGTAACTTCTTCCTCTGCCGGAGCTGATTCCGGTTCCAGTTCCGGTTCCGGTTCCAGTTCCGGTTCCGGTTCCAGTGCCGGCGCAGATTCCGCCCCCACCTCTGCCGGCTGCGCCGGATTTTCAGAACCTACCGGCTCTGCTTTTACAGAAACCTCTTCAACCTCGACATCAACCTCTGCCCGCACCTCTACAGCCTGCCCGCCCCCCTCATGCGGGGCAACCGGTCGGTCGACAACTTCCGCCGGCTTGGTTGCCGCCGATTGGCTCGGCGCAGGCGATTCGGCAAGCGGCACAGGCGCAGCCGGTGTTTTAATAATACTCCGCGATGACTTCACTCGCTTTAGAGGAGCAACCGGCATGGCCATCTTCACCAGCAGCTCGCCCCGCATCATCATCGTCTGCTCGAATTGCTGCAGGGCAAAAGCCAACGACTTCCGGCCGCTGACCGCCTCGGAAATGGTCTGGGCTAGATAGGCCACAAAATTTACGTCTTTCATCGAAGGAAAAGCTCGGTTCATCACGCCGATGAGTTTTTTTGCATTATCAGCGCACCTAAACGAGCCGTCCGGCATCATGAGCAGATAGCCCTTGTCAAGCATCTGCTGGATCATCGCAACAAAAAAGCCATCGAAATCAATGGCGAACTCGGCAAGATCCTGGGACAATCCCTCAAAGGTGTAATATTCCGGCGGCATGCCGGTGCTTTTTTCAGGAATTACCTGTATACATTGCAACTGCTGACCATTAACAACAGCAGCCACCGGACATGGCCCGAGAAAATCACGATTAGCCGTACCCTGATAAACATCAAAAAAACCTTTTCCCTTCAACCGTCTGGCGCTGCCCTTGAATATGCATTCTTCACCGGCCGCCACCGTGATATCAATGATCTCCCCGGTGGCATCCTGCATCTGACCGGCCAGAGCCCGAGACCAGATAAGCCCGTAAACCTGCAGTTCGTCCTCGGCAAGATAGGCCGCAAGTTGATCTTTGCCAAACTTGGGGATAGTGGGCAAAATCATCCCGCGCATTTCTTCAAACTCTGGGGCAACACCCAAGGCTCCCTCTCCGGCAATCCCTGCCAGATACTCCCTTATCTCACGGAGCAATTCAACAAATGAACTATTAGCCAAAGGCAGATAGGAGGTAATCAGACCATGACTTTTGCCGTCAATCTCCACGCCGGAAAAAAGCTTACGAACCGCAGTCAACACCTGCCGGGGCTGCAAGCCATAAAGCACATGACAATCATGAAGCAATTCTTCAAAACGATAGGGCTCCGGCCGCGGAATACTAAAAGAAGAACTCTCTACCTCGCTGACGACAAAGGATTCGGTCCGGAACAGATCAATAGCCTGCCGCAGCTCTTTTTCGTTATGCAACACGGCATCGTCCGTGACCCCGTAAGCCTCCTCAAGGCGCACCATAAATTCGCCGTTCCCGGTGGCAAGCTTGACCATGATGTACCACCTGGCATGGGGCGTGTACATCCTGATTTCACGTTCCCGTTCGGCCACAATAAACAGAGTCGTCAAACTGGCAAAGTTCAGCGGCAACCCCTGGGGACCGGTTCGAGTGCCGAGAAGGCGCTGCAGATGCTTGGCGAGATAGGAATCAAAGAGCATGCCGATATAACTTGCGGTAGCCTTTGCTGAGCTCACCGGCTCAACCACCTTAAAGGACTCATCAAGAACCGCCCCGGCCAGACCAGCAAGACTCAGCCGCATGGGCATATTCACGCCGCCGGAAACCTCGGCCCAATATTCACTGATGATCCAGGACCAGAACTCTCCGCGCCAATCACCATCAAGGGCAAGATAGATTTCACGTCCCTGAAAAGAGAGCAGGCTATCCCAGAAAACCTTCTCCCGGGGACTGGGCATAAATTTAAATTTAGGCGGCTCCCGGCGCATGGCATCACGGGGAGGTGAATAGGTCACCTGAACCGGAGCGGACAAGATCACGATGCCGTCAAGATCACCTTTGAACTGATCTTGCAGGGTTTTTAGCTTGTCGGCCGATTCGACGACAACAACAGGATTTGCCATTAAATACTCCTTACTTGCTTATCCGGCAGTTCCCCACCTTCGGAGCAGGCCTGAACCGATATTGCATGAGCCGAAACAGGATCGGCCTCAATAATAAACAATAGCGAAATCAGACTGAAAATATTGAAGTTATTCACCTTAGTGTACGACAAATAGTATATAATCTATAAAATTTTTAGGCAATTACTCATAACAAAATCTCTTAACCTCAAATCTCGTACTCCGGAGTTCCCATGGCTTCTTTGGTTACCCTCCAAGGCATTGACGAAGCCCTGAACAATCTGGCCTTAAACCCCGACACCCTGAAGGCCCAGCTCGCAATCCTGATCAGATCCTATTTCACGGATGAGGATTCCCTGCACGCCATTACCCAAATCTCCACTGATGAAATCGTTTACAAACTTTGGGAGATCAACACGCCGGAAGAGCTGAAGGCAAAGAAAAAGAACTTCAGCAGCCTAAAATCAGCCCTTAACAAATCGCTTAAAGATTTAGACAAAAGCGGCGGCAACCCGGCCGGCATAATCGTCGGTCGCGACAATACCTTTATCATTTCCGAAGAAAGAAAAAACGACCTGATCAATCAGTTGGGACTTTCCGGCGACTCGTCCAATGTTCTCCACGACCTTATTTCCACCTTTAAAAAACTATTTACCGAAGCACTGGGAGACCAGAAGAGCAGCGAGGTAAAAAATTTACTGGAGGAGCTCGATCTTGCCCGGGAGGCGCTCCAGGAAATGGTACTGGAAGAGGTTTCGGAAGAACCGGAAACTGATAAACCAGAAGAAATAGAAGAAATAGAACTGGATGAAGGAGATGAGCTACAGGTTACCAGAAAAGGAGGCCCCGAGCCGGACGGAGGCTTTACCGAAGGCGGTTTTGGCGAAACCGGAGATGAATTTGAAGAAATAGAAATCGACGAGGATCAGGAGCTTGCGGAGATCGAGGGCGAGCTGACCGAGGCCGGAGATGAGCTCGAACCGGGTCTCGAAGAAATCGAGGTCGGCGAGGACCAGGAGTTCGAGGAGATCGAGGGCGAGCCGGTCGGGGCCGAAGTGGAACTCGAACCGGGTCTCGAAGAAATCGAGGGCGGTGAGGACCAGGAGCTTGCGGAGATCGAGGGCGAGCTGGCCGGGGCCGAAGATGAGCTCGAACCTGGTCTCGAAGAAATCGAGGTCGGCGAGGATCAGGAGTTCGAGGAGATCGAGGGCGAGCCGGCCGGGGCCGGAGAGGAGCTCGAACCGGGTCTCGAAGAAATCGAGGTCGGCGAGGATCAGGAGCTCGAGGAGATCGAGGGCGAGCCGGCCGGGGCCGGAGAGGAGCTCGAACCGGGTCTCGAAGAAATCGAGGTCGGCGAGGATCAGGAGTTCGAGGAGATCGAGGGCGAGCCGGTCGGGGCCGGAGAGGAGCTCGAACCGGGTCTCGAAGAAATCGAGGTCGGTGAGGACCAGGAGCTTGCGGAATTAGAGATCGCCGAGGATGAGGAACTAAAGGTTGTCAAAAAAGATCAACCGGCACCGGATACAGGAGAAAAAAGAACACCCAGCCCGTTGGAGATTTTATCAAAATACATCGAAGCCAACGAGGCCCTGGCCGAGGAACGCAATCTCCTCCATGAAACCCAAGAAGAGTTCGCCAGCCAAATCCTCGACCGCTTCATGCCCAAATTCATAAAAATACCAGGCGGCAGCTATAGTGTGGGCAGCAATTCTCCGAAATCCTTGGAACAACCAGAAAAAACCGTTACTATCCGCCCGTTTTTTCTGGGCCAGTTTCCGGTGACCAATGACCTTTTCGATCTGTTTGTCAGAGAAACAGGTTATACCACCGATGCCGAAGAAGCCGGTTATGGCATTGTCTTTGAAGGGCGCTGCGTCAACCGGATTGATCCGGAAACCGGCAGGGCAACCATGACCATCAGCAACGGCACCCGGGCCCGCCATGTCAGCCTCGCAAACTGGCGCCACCCATCCGGCCCGCAAAGCAGCCTGGAGGGCAAACACAATCACCCGGTGGTTCAAGTCAGCCACCAAGACGCCAATGCCTTTGCGGCATGGGCCGGCAAGAGGCTGCCCACCGAGGAAGAATGGGAGGCCGCGGCCCGAGGCACGGACGGCCGACTCTTCCCTTGGGGCAATAGGTGGCAAGAGAACTTAAGCAACCTGGAATCATCATGCCGGGGCGGGACAACCGCCATTGACCTCCACGGCCGTGAGTCCATGAGTCCGTTCGGGATCTACGATCTGCTGGGCAATGTGGCCGAGTGGACCTCGAGTCCATATCTTTCCGAATCAGCAGAAAACCTCTCGCCAAACGGGATCATCTTTATCCTGAAAGGCGGCTCCTGGATTACCGGCGGCACCATAACCGCCGCCCACCGCACCATCGAAAAAGGACAATACTGGTCAAACACCATCGGCTTCCGCTGCGCGGTCTCCGGCTAAACCCTAACTGCAACAAAAAACCTTGTTGACCAGCGCTTCATCAACATCATCGGTGATGACAACCTTGCCGATGGCCGTCGGCAACACAAAAAATGGCCGGCCTCCCACTGTTTTTTTATCGGTCTTTAAAAAGGCCTTGGTCTGTTCGTTGGCAAACTCTGCCGGGATTTCCACCGGCAAGCCGTAATCGGCGATGAGCTGCCTGACCCTGTTCGCCTCTTCCTTGGCAAAAATACCCTTCCCCACCGCCAGCTCACAAACAGCGACCATGCCCAGGCCGACGGCCAGGCCATGGGCCAAGGTATAATCGGAAGCAGCCTCCACCGCATGACCGATGGTATGCCCGAAGTTAAGAATGCGCCTCAGGTCGGCCTCGCGCTCATCAGCCGCGACCACCTCGGCCTTAATGGCGCAACAGCGGGCGACCACCTCTTCAAGCACCGCTAAATCGCGGGCCAGGATCGCCTCCCGGTTTTTAGCCAAAAATTCAAAAAAATCCGCATCATAGATAACACTGTACTTGATAACCTCGGCCAGCCCGTTGAGCAACTCCGCCTCCGGCAACTCAAGCAACACCGCACTGTCGATATAGACACAACGAGGCTGATAAAAGGCGCCCACCAGATTTTTGCCCTCCGGGATATCAACCCCGGTCTTGCCGCCCACCGAGCTGTCCACCTGGGCCAACAGGGTGGTCGGAATCTGCACGAAAGGAATACCCCGCATATAGATCGCCGCCAAAAAACCGGTAATATCGCCGGTAACCCCGCCCCCGAGAGCGATCAGGGCGTCCTTGCGATCAAGGCCGAGCCGGGCCAGCTTACTGGCAAGTTCGGCAACCGTGGCCAGATGCTTGCTCTCCTCACCCCGAGGAAAGGTAATCAGCTCCGCGGCAACACCGGCCCCATGCAACGAAGCCATAAGTTGCGGCCCGATCAATTCGGCCACATGGGAATCCGCCACCACCACATAGCGCTTGGCAATGTTACGCTCGGCAAGGTCGGCGCCGATCCGGGGCAAAAGGCCCTTTTCAATGATTATGTCGTAAGCCCGCTCGTTAAGGCCAACCTGGATAGTCTTCATTATGGGTACACCTGTATCTGAATAAAAGTAAGTTACCTAAACCGCTCCACCCTAAAAAGATTTGACGGATATTGCAACAATCTTGACAAGCTCAACAGGACGGATAGACTGATTATATCATCCTACGCAATAACCCTGTTTCAAACCAACGGGAGATCAGACCATGCCGGCAAAAAAAAACAAAAAGACAGATAAATCAGGCTTAACCGAGACAAGTATCAAGGTGGGCAAGGCCCTGGCCCGCTCCTCAAGCAAGGTGGAACAGACCGGTCAGCAAGTGAAAACAGCCACCCAAAAGCTGGTGAAAAGCGCGACGGAGATGGCAGAGGAAACCTTTGACGCCACCCTGCACAAAATAAAGGAAGCGGGTGAGCGCGTTATCGGAAATAAAGCCGCACCAGCAAAAAAAGCCACCCTTAAAAACCCATTTAAACCGGGCAAAAAAATGACCGTGGAAAAACATTTCAGCGAGCTGGCCGAAGATATCTACGCCTATCTCACGGAAAACGACGAAACCAGCGTGGACAAGCTGACCAATGTCATGAAGCGACGCAAAAACAGCGTAGCCGTTATCTACGCAACTCTCGGTTGGATGAGCCGGGAGGCCAAGATCAGCTTTTCAAAGGATGGCGCCAACATTTCCGCAATCTGAGGGTTAGCGGCTGACAAATTTCAAGAACAGTCAAATAAATAAAAAAAAGGAGATGCCAAACGGCATCTCCTTTTTTTATCCAAAATCGAACTGGTAACGAAACGACTTATTTCATTACATCGCCGGATGCAGCACCCTGCATCTTAACTTCAACCTTCTCGGTCAGGCCGGCATAGTACTCGCGAAGGATAACCAGAACCTCTTCACGTCCAAAGTGGTCAACAACCTCTTTGCCTTCGGAAAGAGCCTTACGCAGTTTGGTACCGGAAAGGATAACGCGATCCTCTTTGCTGTGCGGACAGGTACGCAGAGAAGCCATACCATCACATTTGTGGCAGTAGAAGGTCCAGTCGATCTTCAGCGGTGCACACTGCAGAGCCTTGCCGGCATCGGCAGGGGTGGGGATGCGGTCAAAGATCTCCTGAGCCTCGAACAAGCCGTAGAAATCGCCAACACCGGCATGGTCACGACCGATGATCATCTTGGTGATACCGTAGTTCTGACGGAAGGTAGCGTGGAGCAGGGCCTCACGAGGACCGGCGTAACGCATATCCAGCGGGTAACCGGCCTGGATGACGTTGTCTTTTACAAAGTAGTGCTCAACCAGACAATCGATAGCTTTAACGCGAACCTCGGCAGGAATATCGCCGGCTTTCAGGTTACCGATCAGAGAGTGGATCAAAACGCCGTCACATACCTCGATGGCGATTTTGGCCAGGAACTCATGGGAGCGATGCATCGGGTTACGCAGCTGCAGAGCGGCAACGTCAGCCCATCCACGCTCTTCGAACATGGCGCGGGTCTCGGCCGGGGTCAGGTAGACGCCTTTGTATTTGGCGGGGTACTCACCCTCGGAAAGAACCTTTACCGGTCCGGCAAGGTTAACTTCTTTCTGGTTCATAACCATCTGAACACCGGGATGGTCTTTCAGAGCGATTTCCCAGAATTTGTCATCGGCAGACTCTTCGCCCTGGCCCTTGAATACCTTCTCACACTCCCATTTTTTGTCAGCGTCGCTCATTTCGAACTTCTCGCTGATCTTCATGGTGGCGTAAATCTCGCCATTGGCCTCAAGAGCGATCTCGTCGCCAACCTTGATTGCATCGGCATCAGCCTTGGAAACATCCAAGGTGATGGGCAGAGGCCAGAAGGTACCATCGGCCATGGTGAAATTCTCAACAACGCCTTTCCAGTCGGCCTTGCCCATGAAGCCATTCAGCGGAGAAAAACCGCCGATGCCCATCATGATCAAGTCGCCTTTAGCACGTGCGCTGATCTGGATTTTCTTGAGGCCTTTGGCTTTTTCCTGCTCAGCGGTACGCTCATTGCCGTGCAGCAGGCAGCATACCAGACCTTTTCCACCATGGGGAGCGACTAATTTAGACATGATCAAGTCTCCTTTTTATAATGATAAAGATAATATTGAAAAAATGCACAATGAACACAGATTCAGTTTGAAGGTCAGATATAAGCAAGGCCCGAAAAATTGTCAAGGAAAAACTCGTTTATAAAACAAAAGCGACCGGTTCTCACAAAGACATTATCACAGAGAGTTAAGGACTCTTGACAAACGAATTTGCACAACAAAAAACAGCCCCGAAAAGCAGGCTGCACGGTAAGAATATCTATTCGAGGGGAGAGGCTGCCGGCCATGCCGGAAAATAAGAACGGCCGCAGAATTTTGACGCAATTATAGCACTTGAGGTAAATTTGCCGCCAAACAAAAGCTTCAATCAACCTCAATATGCAGGCAAAAGATAAAACCGGAGAGCTAACTACCGAACAAGACTACATGGTCTTGTCAAAAATCAACCCGGTAAGCTCCTGGAGCTTTTTCTTAAGACTGAGTACTTCCTCGGAGGGAAATTGTTTCACGATTTCACCGCTTGTCCGATCGGTGACCTTGACGACAAAGGCGTTCGGCTCTTTGTTTACCGAAATATCCAGCCTGGTACCCATCACGTCCAGACGATCCTGAATCTCGGCCACAACCTTTTCCAGCTCCTCCGGCTTCAGGGCTAACGATTTCTTCTCGTCTTTTTTGTCGCCACGTCGATGCAGCTCCTTCTCGCCCAATGCAGCGCTGCTCGAGTCAGTGCTTTTCGCAACAGGGGTGACTTGGGGCTTGGCCCGGTCTTCCCGTTCCACCGCAGGCACAGTCGCTACGCCAACTCCCTTGACTTCAGCATTAATATTGACATCCATGACAAACCTCCAACTGCTATTGTTCCTTCAACTACTACATCCTACTACTATGGAATTTCGGCCCGGGGGCCAAACCATTACTTACACTATAGCCGGACAATGCCTTCTTGCCCCTGCGCATTGATTGCATTTTTTCTTTCATCACGTCCTGCTGCATCGCAACCAGGCGCCGCAACAGGGCTTCCCCATCAAGCATTTCCTTCAATCCAGCTTGCAGTTGCGCTAAAAATTCCGGCTCAAATCGGGCTGAATTATCATTGATATATTCAAACTGACAAAACAAGGTCTGAAAAACCTTTTCCCGTTTTGCCCGCCAGGAAAATACATCCTGCAGCCGCCCGTTTTCAATAAGGGCGGCGTGTTCCTGCTGGAGCGCAACGAAATCGTCAATGGCCGGCATTACCCTTCTTTTTATTTCCGCAGACTCTTCGCCGAGCAACTGTTTTTTCTGCTGAACACCTGACATAAGCGACACCATATTAACCACCAAGCTCTCAGATGGAAACCGACAAGCCGCCGGCAGCCACCTTGGGCGAGTCTGCACCAAGGGCTTCATGTTCCGTATTCAAGCTAGCCGGTGCGCCCGATGCGCCTACAACAAAACCATTTTCAGCCATCGCGGTCCGCTCCCAAAGCTCCTTGAGCTGGCGCATGTATTTTGCAGCCCGCTGCAAGATCTTCACGTCTTGACTTACGGCAACCTTGGGCAATTCCACAAGAATCGCAGTATATAGCCCACGCAAGAACAGGGCGGCCTCACTTTCATCCTCGGAATTAATCGAGGTATTAAGCTCGGTAATTATAGCGATGGCCTTACCCAGATTCTCGCCCCGCACCTTCGGGCTGCCTTGGGCAATTCCCTTTTCCGCCAGATCCAAATGAACCAACACCCGCTCATACAACATATGAATCAATTTAACCGGGGGGATCTCAGCCTGTTTTGCTGTTGTTTTGTAAGCGTTAAGAGCCTGCTGTCCAACCATTTGCATCCTCCAATAACTATAACTATTTTCGTCTATTCGCTGTTACGAATCTTAGCCCTTTACATTTCCTACGTATTTCGCACTACTTTTTAGCAGTAGCGGCGCTAAAACTATCAAACTGACCTTTCAGATAATTCGACATAGAGGTCATCTGACTCATGTATTGGTCAAGCTGGACAAACTGCCTAGTCAGTACATCATATCTTTTATTGAGCCTTTCGGTTTCAGCCTCAATGCTCAATTCCAAATCATAAATCTTTTCTTGGGCAGCGGTTTTTTCCGCCTCAATGATTCCGGTTCCACCAGTTAAGCTACGCAGCCTGTCATTCAGGATATCGGCAAAACCTTCAATGTCTTCCGTTGTGTCACCGACAAAAAAATCCCGGACATCGTCGGGGGTAGCAGCCAAGGCATTAGCAAGCTGCACCTCATCAATGGAAATTGAACCATCGCGCTCAAACGCCAGGCCAATATCAAACAATGAGGTTATACTGTTGTCCGTCCCGACCTCGACTGTGGAGGTCATCATATTCTGCAAGGTATAAGTCAAATCCCGCAAAGTGGTGCCGGCCAAGACACCGAACTCGCCGGTTTCTTCATCATAAGCCAGGTTCTGTTTTACATCCTGGACCACATCGTTGTATGCAGCAACCATGTCCTGGATCAGAGTGGTGACCTCCTCATGGTTTGCAGTAACACGCACTGTGCTGGTACCGATAGCCTGCAAATCGAGAGTTACACCCGAAATTACATCATTAATCGAATTATCCTGACGCTGATAGGTAACACCTCCTACCTTGATCTCGGCATTCAACGAGGTGCCATTACCCTGCACCTCAGTCATCACCAGATTCGAGATATTGCTGATCCGGTAATCCTCACCTGTTTCGTTTGCTTCAAACGTGAGATAGAAGGAATTTTCATCCGAACCGTTATCGATTACTGAAGCGCTAAGCCCAGGATTATTGAGGTCGTTATTGATAAGATCTGCCAACCCCTGCAGGGTGGTGCCGGCCGGCACCTCAATGGAAATTGTGGTATCACCCAACTTATAACCAACGGTGGCATCCACCCCGGTAAGAACAGAGGTTGCCGCAGCCATTCCGGTGGATGACTGAAAAATACTTTTTTGGGCCATCCGGACCACCTCGAGCGACTTGCTCTGGACAGTCGCCCCCTCGGCTACGGTGACGGTGGCAACGGAATCATCAGAACTGGTGGCGGAGCGGGCCAGGAAAGTGGAAGAAAGAGAAAGGGTCAGAGCCTGGCTCTTCATGTCAAGAAGCTTGTTCTTGACCACGGTAAATTCTTCAACCTGAGCATCAAGGGCTGTGACATCAGCCTCTTTTAAACGAACAGTTTGCTCGTCAACGTCACGCAGCTGCTCGAGTATGCTTTGTAAATCCAGGCCGGAGCCAACCCCGAGGGTCGATATTGTTCCTGTTGTCATAAGAACCACTCCTTGAAAAACCGCATTTCAATAAAAGCTATATTTTTCAGTTAACTAAAACATAACCACTCTAAATATAATTATCGGCACAATGAAGAGGTATCTTAAACTTTTTTTGTTGCCCTAAATACTCATCCATCAAGTAGGCGGCGGGGTCACCCCCGCTGCCTCTCACACAACCGGGCATACGGTTCCGTACCACGGCGGTTCCTGTTGTTGACTCCGTCTTCGTCCTTAATACCTGTCTGCCTTATAGACTCCCAGTCTTACCTCACGGGTTCCGCCCGCTACTTCCCGACTTTAAGGCCCTCTTTCGAGGCACCCGTCCAAGACAATCAGAAAAGCGGATCAGGTTGCCTGTAACAGGTTCAGCCCTTTGCTGAGTGGTTATTCCAACTCTTGTGGCCTCTGCTGACTTCTGCCAACCCATCCCAGCATCTCGCGTTGCTAGTAGCACAAGGCAAATTGACAGATCTCCCAGGGTAAGACACGCGACCTTCACACTTATACCCGCCGCATATGCGATTTCTGTTCGTCGAACCAGTGTTTTGCCTGCGGCTTCCTTCAGCCAACACCTCACGATGTTAACCTTGCCGTCCGGCTAATAGTTCCCTCTTGCCAGGGGCCTATAGAGGACTTTCACCCCCAAGTCATCCAACTTATCACCACAACAAATCGGATAGTGCCAGTCACGACACTGCGTGCCATGACTGGCACACAAAAAAAGGGGCACGGCTTTATACGCCGCACCCCTTAGTTAAGGCCATACTCGCTGAATTATCCAAACGGAGTAAGCCGACTAACTGCTAACCCTATCCCTGCAACAGACTCAGAACGTTCTGAGAACTTGCATTGGCCTGAGCCATTGCAAAAGAACTCGCTTGGTTCAAAATCTGCATCTTGGAGAAGTTAGCAGCCTCTTCAGCAAAGTCAACGTCACGAATCGAAGACTCAGCTGCGGCAATGTTAACCCTGGTGGCAGAAAGGTTGGCAATAGTCGAGGTCAACTGATTCTGAACAGAACCGAGGTCGGCTCTCACCTTGTCAAGATCCTTCAACGCAGAGTCAGCAACCGCAATGGCAGTCTGGGCACCTTCCTGAGTAAGAACATTCAAGTCAGACAGACGACTCGTAGACTGGCTGCCAGTTGTTCCTTCTGCAGAAAGAGCCGTTGTAACTGCATTTGCAGCTAACGTACTTCCAGCTTTTAAGGTTGAGCCATTCTGTAAGGTTTGAGCATTTACCATAGAGGTATCGCCGCTTACAGTAACATCGGCCAAGAGTGTTGTATCTGCACTATAAGTAACACCATCACTACCAACAATATCATTGGCCAGATAACTACCAGCAGCGATGATACTTCCAGAAGCCAGAATTGACCCGGCAGCCAGCAACATGTCGGTACCAGACGCTACAACCTCATCATTAGCAAGAACAACATCCCCGCCAAGGGAAGAACCGTTTGCCAGTGCTGAACCACTCAAAATGGTTGAACCAGCAGCAACACTCATGTTGGCGGTAAGAGTCAGGGACGAATCTGTAATTGATGTGCCGGCAGCAAGAACACTGCCACTAGCAATAGTTGCACCAGCCAACAAGGTCATGTTACTTGCCAAAGTCATTCCTGACGTCAGAGTAAGATCCTTCTGAGTGATTGATGTACCCGTATTCAGGATACTATCGGCTGCAAAAGTAGCGCCAGCAATAGCATTCATATTACCCCCTAACACCAGACTAGCGGCAAGAGTAATATCATTATTGGCAACACTGGAGCCGGAAGCAAGAACACTATTAGCAGCAACTGATGTAGTTGATTGCAAGGTCATGGCTGCAGTAAGGGTCATATCTGCTGTAAGTGTTACATCATTGTTCACAGCATTAGACCCGGAGGCAAGAATACTATTAGCAGCTATCGCTGTAGTCGACTGCAAAGCCATAGCTGCACCAAGGGTCATATCTGTTGATAACGTAACATCATTATTCACAGAACTAGATCCGGAAGCAAGAGTACTGCCATTGCCAACAACAGTAGTAGACTGCAGGGCCATAGCTGCCCCAAGGGTCATATCTGCAGCAAGGGTAATATCATTGTTTGTTACACTTGAACCAGAGCCAAGAATAGAGTTCTGTGCCACAACACTACCACTTGAAAGCGTAGTTGATGCTGCCGTCAAAGTAACACCCGCCACAGCAATAGTAGCAGCATTACCTGCCGAAACGACCACACCATTAATCGTATCACCAACCACAAAAATACTACCTGACGCCAAATAAGTGCCCGCTATTGCAGTGGTATCACCCAAAGAGGTGTATGCATTAACAGTAGCGTCACCGTTTAGAGTTTGACCAGAGTCAAACACGGTATTAGCGGTCAAAATAGAGCCAGCGGCGGCATTAGTAAGACCGGTACTAGTGAATCCGGCCACAGTAGCATCACCGTTTAGAGTTTGCCCTGAATCAAATACCGTGCCAGCTGCCAACACAGAGCCGACTGTGGCATTGGTAAGTCCGGTGCTAGTATATGCTGCAACTGTTGCACTACCATTAATAACTTGGCCAGAATCAAATACTGATCCAGTAGTCAAAATAGAGCCAGCGGTGGCACTCGTAAGACCAGTACTGGTATATGCTGCAACTGTTGCATCTCCAGTAATTGTAGTACCAGAGTTCAGAATAGAACCTGTGGTCAAAGTTGAACCAGCCGTGATGGTATTATTTGTCCCGGTATTACTGACAAGCGCAACCTTAGCCGGGCCAGCGAGAAGCTGCCCTGAGTTCAAAATAGAACCTGTAGCAAGCACAGAACCAGCAGTCACTGTATTATTGCTTGTAGTGCTTAGCTGGGAAACAGTAGCGTCACCACCAAGAACCGTACCGGAAACCAGAACCGAACCTGTTGCCAAGGTGGAAGCCACAGTCGTGGTGGTATCCCCAGAAATTTCGAGGTTTCCTGAAGCGGTAGTGAGAGCAATAGATACGCCACCAGCACGATTATTTACTACAATTTCAGAAGCACCAGCCTGGTTAAGCTGAATAGTTCCGAGAGTAGTCATTGACGAACCACCAAATACAGCATCTGTACCAGAACTTTGGGTTACTTGAATTGCTCTATCATCAGTCGAAGTCAAGGTAAGAACACCAGCATTGTCAATACTTGCAAAAACGCCATGCTGAGTTGTTTTACCATTAATAGCCTTAACCAGTGCACCGTCTGCATCATTAGCAGTAACATTTACTTGACCAATAGTAATACCATTGACCGCAAAATCAGAATCTGTTGAACCGGCAACAATGCCACCAGACGTGGCAGATGAAACATTTGCACTGGCAGTAATACCTAACACATCACTTAAACGATTAATTGCATCGGCAACTGCACCAAGACTATGCTCACGATTGTTATCGTATGCGACATCAATAGCATTCAGATCAAACGTACTATTCTGAAGAGAACTATATATTGATAATTCTACGGCTCCAGCCTGATCAAAGGTCAACTCACTAGTAGTAACATGCCCCAGCTTAGTAGACTCTCCAGAAGCAATAGAAATACTTACTGTCTCCTGAGCGTAAGCACCAATCTGGAATTTCTTTCCGGTAAAATTACCGGAAAGAAGCTTCTGACCATTAAAAGCGGTAGTTTTTGCAATAATATCAAGCTCTTCCAGGAGCTTATTAACGTCAGACTGAATTGCCTTACGGGAATCCGTGGTCTGACCGTCCTGAGCTGCCTGGATAGCTTTAGTTTTTACGGTGTTGACGATATTAATTGCCTCTTCCAGGGCACCATCAGCGGTCTGCACCATGGAAATACCATCGTTGGCGTTACGAATGGCTTGACCAAGACCAAGGGCCTGAGATTTCAGAGCATCAGCAATCGCCATACCGGAAGCATCATCCGCCGCACGGTTAATACGCAGACCGGACGATAGCTTTTCCAAAGAGGACGACAGACCATTATCATTTTTGATCATGTTCTTGTGGGCTGTCATTGCCGCGATGTTAGTATTAATTCTTAATGCCATAATTTATTCCTCCATGAGGGATTAGCCAGGGGATTCCTTTCCCCATTGGTTTGTAGAGACAGGTTCAGCCCTGTCTTACCTTAACAAAACTACACAAACAACGACCTTGTTATTGCAACAGCGTACCTCGCACCACCTCCTTCAGCAGATGAGACATATGTATAAAGTAAAGTGCTATTCATTATCCATATCGGCCCTTTGCCGTAGTACTTTAAAAAAAGAATATCCAGAGATACATTTTTTTGACAAAGTGCTATTTTTTTGACCTTACCAGCCCATCCTTTTACCGAGAAGACTTGACATTTCATTAAAGGAATTGAATCGTTATTCCGAAAAGAAATAATGACAGATCAGCTCATTAGGCATGACAGCAAACTCGCACTTTTCACACGCATAACCACTCAAACTATTTGGCATTTTTTTTGCATATCTACCCTAAAAGAGACCACAGCAATTATGACAACCATTAAATGGAGATAGTCATGCAGCAAAACCTCACTGATTTTTATACAAAAAATATGGCGCTCTTAAAAACGCACCATCCACATGTTTGGGAAACCATGATCGCAACTCAACCCAACCCAGTTGGTGAAATTTTTGTCAATGATTCCCAAAAACCAAATTTACGCATTGTTAACCCCCAAAAAGAAGTCATCACGATGCACAGTGACACAGACCCGGAAGGAGTAGCCGACAACTTTCTAAACAAACTACCGGAAGAATCTACTGCGTTTGTCTCTATTCTAGGGATGGGACTCGGATACGGGGCTCTGGCCGTGACCCAGAAATGCCCGAATGTCCGCCACATAGCAATTTTCGAATTAAACCCAGGCATATTCATCCAGGCGCTACAACACATGGACCTAAGCCTCTTGCTGACAGATCACCGAGTAACTCTCGATGTCTCTGAATCACCAGACATTGTTAAAACTTTATCAGCAGGCAAACGCGCCTTAATGATGGAAGATATCCATAACCTGAAGCATCTACCCTCTTTTTCGCTCAACCCAGAAAATTATAAAAATCTTTATAATCAGGTTTTTGAATATGTGAATGGACTCAATGTTGGGGGCAATACCACGTTACATTATGGGGAAACTTTTCTAAAAAACCGCTTCAAAAATCTGAACACTATTCATCACCATTATCTTTTTGAAAAATTACAAAACCAATTTACCGATGTCCCTGCCATAATTGTAGCTGGCGGGCCGTCTCTCGATAAAAATATTGGCCAGCTCAAAAAAGCCCAGGGCAAAGCAGTAATTATTGCAGTGGACTCTGCCCTCCCTGCCCTTCTTGCACAAGATATAACTCCTAATTTTGTTACCGCCCTCGATCCCCAGGATCTTATTTATGAAAAAGTTGCCCATGTTTGCAACAAAGGCAAAAACATATCTCTCATCTGCATGCCATGGGTTTCCAGCAAAATACCCAAAATATTCCCTGCAAAAAAAGTTTTCTGGCTATTTTCTGCTTCTCCAATGGAAGCCTGGCTCAACACTTTGCTGGGAGGGACAATTCTAACTGGCGGATCCGGGACAGTTGCACATCTCAATTTTCAAGCTGCCTCAATTATGGGTTGTTCTCCAATAATATTCGTTGGCCAGGACCTAGCTTATACCGGACATAAAGACCATGCACAGGATATCACCCTCACCCACCAAGACACTATGGATAAAACTTTTAAGTCTGATGTTGATCTTGTTTGGGTAGATGGTGTCAATGGGAATAAAGTTCCCACCAATCGTTCTTTTTACAACATGAAGATTCAATTTGAAAAAATGATTGAATCTTCAAATGGACATTACATCAACTCGACGGAAGGTGGAGTGCACATCCAAGGAACCACTGCCTTGCCCCTCGATCAGGCCATTAAACGTTACTGCATAACCGACACAAATGTAAGCAATCGCATACATTCAGAGAAAAGCGAAAAATGGCATCCCGAAGTATCCCAGCTTTTAGCCGAATTCCGCAATGTGCTAAAAAAAACAAAAGAGATAAAAAGAATTATTAGCTCTGCAAACCATCTCGCTAAAAAAGTCTCCAAGGAAATAAAAAAATTACAAACAAATAAAATCAAGATTCAATCACACACATCTCTTCCTCGTCAACTAAGGACAATGATTGATAAAATTGATGCCTACCATAAAAAACTAGATAAACAAAAAGGAATCTGGCAAGTACTAGAAGAAGTGACAATGGAAGGAGTGCGAGACACTGACCGCAAAAGGCAGGGAATAAACGCGCTTAAAGAAAAACCGCAATATTTTCTGGAATGGCTCTTGAAAAGCTTAGAATTCCTTGAAGAAGTGAATGCTGCCAGATCTAAGTCCCTGAACTTGCTTGAAGCAGGTATATCATCCACTCTCAATTTCCAAAAAAATGAGAAAATATTTCTCCAGAAACAATATCAATCCGCCAATGATGATTTATGGCCATTAGAGTTAGCCAGAATTTATTATAACTCTGGAGACATTATACTACTAAATACTGTTCTACAAAAACTCAACTCACCCTCTTTGGATTTAGCAGAGGCCAACTTCTACAAGGGGGTTCTCTCAGCTTATTGGACCGAATACGACAATGCGTATTCTTTTTTCGCCAAAGCAATAAGTCTGGATCCTATTTTCCAGGTAAAAGAAAGATCGTTCCGGGAGATGTTAGCAGACGAGTACCGAACGTTTGGAAAAAACAAGATCATTGACTCCAACAGCTGCCGAAAAATGCTCATCAAAGGATTACATTACTGCAACGACCACAAGCCACTCATTAAAGATATTCAAGACAAAGCGTCAAAGGACTTAAACCTTATCCAGAATCCCCAAGAATCCGATAACAAACAAAAACTTAATAATCTCATCAGATTTTGGCATCAGGACCTAGAAGAGCATAAAAACTTAAGGAATTGCCTCTTACATGAGCAACTTGTATCCTTTTACCATCTATACGCAAATCTGCTGTATCTAGAAAAAGATTTTACAGGCACATTAGAAATGTACAGCAAAATCATAAAGATGGCACCAGACAATCCTGAAATCCAAATACAAATTACAGATATTCTTTTTACATTGGGCGAATACACACAGGGCATAAAACATCTCAAACGGGCCGTAGAGTTAAACAAATCGTATGCCAAATATTGGGAAAACCTTGGAGATCATCTCGAAAAAACCGACCAATACCATGAGGCATTAACTGCCTATGAACAATGTTTAATTGCACTACCTGAACACTCTGACCTGCTTAAAAAAATTGGCGATTGCTACCTGGCCACAAACCAACCAGAAGCGGCAAAAGAAGCCTATGAGGCATTAAAAGTGCGGTTAGCAGAAAGAAGGGCAGGCCTAACACGGCCAAGTGAAACTGAACAATTTCCAACTTGAGCATCCTGACGAGATTATAGTACTAACCGTGAAGGCTTTGTTTAAAAATAATCAATGTGATAGGCTCATCACCAAAGAGTCACACTTGCCAACAGCTGCTAGTTGTTTTTCATATGCAGCATGGGTTTCCGGCGAGTTCATAAAATGCCATACCTGATGCCCCCCTGGTCTTCCCTTTGCCAGCCAATAGAGATGATTACTCAAGGGATAACGTTGCACCTGCTTGATATAATTCACCTTGAGCCCCGCCTTCTCGGCGAGCAGCCCCAAGGTTTTGACGGTAAACAGGAAGAGGTGACAACTCCAGTAGGTAAAATGCGAAAATGCCTCACACTCATACAGGGTGAGCAGAGCATCATCCGCATGGGGCACTTCAATAATGATCTCCCCGCCCTTGTTCAGCAACGAGGCCAAATCTATCAACATAGCTTTGGGGTCAGGAAGATGCTCAAGCACATGAAACATAGTTATGACATCAAACTTTAACCCACCATGTTCACTCAAAACTATATCGATATTTTCAAAAATCGAAAGGTTGTGTGCTAGGAAATGATCTTGCAAGCGCTTTTCAAGCTCAACACCATATACTTTCGAGGCCACCTGCTTAGCTTTGAGCAAAAAACCTCCGGCACCACAACCAAAATCCAAAACACTTTTCGCGGCAACAAATGATTTCAGGTACTGAAAACGCCTCTCGTCATCCTGCTCAGTTGTGGACAACCACTTATTAATATCAAGAGGTTGCGCCCCATGCATCCCGGACTCCTCATACAAATCGGCACGGACATGCGCAAAAGATGACAGGTAGACCAGACCACAGCCACCACACTCACAGACCTTTAGGCCTGAATTATCGCGGACACTGCCAGGCCTGAATGAAAACTCCTTAGACCGACACAAGTAACACTCTTTTAACTCAGGCATTACAGTCACTTATCGCTTTCTCAAACAGCTTTTTTATATTTTTTACTTTCAAAATGGCGTGCACCTCGGAATTTAACCTCTCCCTTAAAGTACAGATTATTGAAATTATCTACCATGCCCTGAGCTTTATCCATATCGCCATTGGTATGCTCAAAGTAATCAAAAATCAGTTCTTTATTTGCCTCAATGAGCAGTTTATAAAATTCCTCATCGGGAATATTGGTAAAATTAACGGTTAACAAATCAGAGTTGCTGAACTTTTCAAAAAAATCAGCAGGACCAGCCAGCAACCCTTTGGAGATAGCATATTTATACAGCTCACACCCTGGGAATGGAGTTATAGGCCTGATGGTCCTCAACTCATTATAACTTTGAAATTGCTTTATAAAATCAACACTCTTCCTGAGGGTTTCAGCAGTATCACTCATAATCCCCCAGATAAAATTAATCCCCATCGGCACAGCATGTTTTTTCATCAATTTAGCAGTGGTAAAATTATCTGTAACGGTGGTGTTCTTTTTAAAATCATCTAGGCATTCCTGGGTGACGGATTCGAAGCCGACATTCACATAGCAACAGCCAGACTCTTTAAGCAAAATAGCCAGTTCATCCGTGGCAATGTTTGCCCTAATGCCCGCATTGATATTATATTTTATTTTATTAAGCAAGCCATAGACACTTAGGCCCTCGACAAACTCACGGAGACGATCTACGGAGGCAATAAATACTTCATCCTGAATGGCAAAATATGTTACGCCATACTCGTCATAAAGCATCTTCATCTCAGAAAGAACATTGTCAATACTTCTAAACCTGACTCCTTTTTCCATCCGATAGCAGAAGGTACATCTATTGACACATCCCCGACCGGTAAGAATTTGGATCGCCTTTTCATCATCCCCCTGAAGATGATACTGCATATTGGTGGTATAAATATCCATAGGGAATAAATCCCAGGCAGGGTAAGGAATGGTGTCCACCTTCATAATCGGTTTTCTACGCTCGTTCACATGAACCGCACCACAATCGTCCTTATAGGCAATACCCTTAATCTCCGCGAAATTCTTGCCACGAAGAATACTATCCAACACATCGACTATAGTCTCTTCAGCTTCGCCAATCGCAATAAGATCACCTTTGGTGTTCTGTAGAATATATTCCGGTTCAGAAGAGGGACCATGACCACCAAAAATTATTTTTGCTTTGTTTTTGTGGGTATGAACCGTTTCACAAAGCCCAACTACGGTTTCCTTAAACCGCGCCGCCAAAAAACCAATCCCGATCAAATCATATTCTTGGCCTACGAGGTATTTCTCAGCTAACTCTTCGTTGGAATAATGATATACATCCTGACAGCAAACAGTTACGTCGGCACCATATTCCCTTAACACTGATGCAAGGTAGGCTACCCCCAAAGGAAATTGGTTATCCTCTTGATAAACGTCATGCACAATAAAAAGAACTTTACCGTTACCTTTCATGTTATCTGCTCCTTATAAAGCTGGCTTATTGCATTGTGAAACAAGCGGCGGAACTAGTCACACCACAAGCACAAGAGATATTGCTATGCTGCCTGTTTTTTTAGACTTGCCAGGGCAAACCATTGCTCCAAACACTCTAAGGCGACCCAGAACCCCTCTCCCTTGTTTTTATGCCCCTGCCAAATTTCAGGGATAAAGGAGGCATTGGGGGCAAAAAGATCCAGATCGCGAGCCAAAGCAACGAAATCAATTATCCCTTCCCCAACCTGCAGCCCTTCACTGTCATATCCTTCTGCGTCAACAATATGGAGATGTGCAACATATTCACCTACGGTCTCGATAAATTCCGAAAATGACCAGTTAAAGTAATTACATGCAAGTTTTGAATGGGAGATATCAAGGCAAATCCGCATGCCCATCTCCTTACAAAACTCTGCAGTCTCGTGGTGGTCCATGAATAAATTTTGATAACGTTGGCCACCGAAATGCCAGGGAAAAGGAGGCATGGTTTGAGGGATAATTTCCACACCATCCATATCCAGCTCAGAAAAACTCAACTTTAACCTGTCATAATAGCGCAGGCGGGCTTCGGGTTGCAGATGAGCATGCTGGGTGGCCCCACCAACATTGACAATAATTAAAGGGCGTTCGGTCTTAGGGAAATACTCTTTTAGTTCTCGTGTTATGTTGATAACGTCCTGCAACTTTTTAACAGAATGCCGCCGGTAACCTTCATCGAAAGAGCATAAGTCTAAAATGTGGTCGCCGGCAAATAACTCCGGACTGTGGACGACAAAATCAATATCAAATGGCCTTGTGAATAAGTCATGAATATTGATCAACATGTCTTTGTAACTTAAATGGAATTCAACCAGGTCAAAGTTGCTCAGCGGCAGCATTTCCTTAAAATCATGATACCGAACCGGGATACCAAAAGGCCGGGCAAAGCTGTATTCTCTCGGTTCAATATCGGTTTGCTCAACATCGGAGGGGAAGAAAAAATCTCCCGCCTTAAAATCATGTTTTGCCATCTTTCCCAACAATTCATTCTTTCGATAAGGAGCCAAGCCATTGCCAGGACTTTTCACCTCTATCATTTCTTGAGTAATAAGTTCGCCCCGGGAAAGATCACAATTTATTATCAAACTTTTGCCAAGGACTTCACGGTTCATCATCTCGCCCTGGGTTATTTTTCTTTCCCCTTTCGAGCCTAATGCCTGCTCAACTTGCCGGATCCCCGTGACCATTTCCTTAAACTCCTCAGGAAGCAAACTTACTTTATGGTCATTACCCTCCTGATTACTATCCAGAGTTAAATGCTTTTCAATTACTTTCGCACCCAGACTAACAGCTGCAATAGGCACAGAAAATCCTCTCTCATGACCGGAGTAACCAACAAAGCAATCACCAATCTCCCGAAGTCTATCAAGATATTTAAGATTTATATCTTTGAATGGTGCTGGATATGTTGAATTGCATAGCAACAAAACATACTGCGAACCATAATTTCTTAAAATATCTACCGCCTGAATAATCTCAATCTCCGTGGACATTCCGGTGGAGCAAATAATAGGCTTGCCGGTTTCTGCCATAGCACGCAACAGATCATGGTTGGTCAAATCTGCGGAGGCTAACTTGTAGGCCTGCATTCCGTAATCTTCGAGATGACCAAGGCTCACTTGATCAAACGGAGTACAGAGAGGTAACACTCCTTTCTGCTTACAGTAATCAAAGGCTTGTACCATCTCCTCATTGGTCAATTGAAATCTTGAAAGCAGATCAAGGGTGTACTGGGCACCAAGATCCGCACTTTCATCATCAGAGCGGCCATTATTTTTGTAAAGCGCCTCCATATCACGCATTTGAAACTTCACACAATCAGCACCAGCGTTAATGGCTTCATCTATCAGTTGTTTAGCAACTGACAAGCTCCCATTATGATTGTTCCCTATTTCTGCGATGACAAAAACTGATGAATTTTGATTTATGATGTTGGACCCCAGCAATAAGTCCGGCTCACGTTTTTTCGCCAAGGCAACCAAGCGATGCTGTTTATCGACCAGGGGGATAACTTCAATTTTTTTACTCAAACGCTTTTTAATGGAATCAGGGGAGTCCGTGATATAGGCAAAATCATATTTCCGATTTATAACCTTATCCACTTTCTGTGACAGGCTCACATCATCCTGCTGTACAATCCAGCGCCGAAAATCACCATCGGTCATTATTCCTTCGAGAATGCCGGACTCGCTTACGGCAATGATAAAACGATGCCGGTTGCGCCCAATTTTCTTCAACGCTCGAGAGATGCAGTCTTCGGTAAACACGATATAATCAGAAAAATTCTTATCAATAATCATATTAACTCTCCCAGTGTATTCATCAATCCTTCTATCCCCTCACCAAGCTGTCCAACCGCCATCGACCACAAGCACGGAGCCAGTCATGTAGCTTGATGCGTCGGATGCAAGAAAAACAAAAGGACCGCAAATCTCTGACTTGTCACACATCCGGCCAATTGGCGATAACTTGGCAAAATTTTCTAAAAACTTCTCATCATGATCATTAAAAATTCCATGGGGGGCAATTGCATTACAGCGGATATTATCTTTTGCATAGAAGGTAGCCAAATATCTTGTAAAATTAGGCATAAACGACTTACTGACCACATAGTCTACAGGCTTAAAGGTAACCGGCTCTTCACCGAAATCATAAAGTTGCTGGTTGGGCGATATTAAAGAATAAGAGGACGCCACATTGATAATATTACCAAAGCCCTGCTTCAACATTTGCCGACATGCGGCTTGGGCCACCTGCACTGCACCGATGAGATTGACCTCGACCGACTGCCTGACAACTTCTATCGGGTAATCCTCAAACCGACTTGAAATAATTTTATCCTTATGGGCTTTATCAAACTTGGCGTCAATCGCAGCATTGTTGACCAAAACATCAAGCTGGCCAAATTTAGAAAGAGTAGCAGCCATGCTACATGCAATACTCTCGCGATTTGTGACATCCAGCTCGCAAACCAAAAAATGTTCCGGATTAAAATCTGCCTCAAATTCTGCTTTGATTGCAGCAAGCTGCCCGGGATTATGTCCAGCAAGAACAACCTTTGCCTGATGCTGCAAATAGCTTCGACAGACTTCTTTACCGATCAGGCCGAAAGCACCAGTTACGAGAACTACTTTATCTTTTACGGATAATGTGTTTTGGGCCATAATTTTCCAATTGCTCCATGTTTATTCAACTTATCGGCAGAAAAAATAATTACTGAACTAGACTGCCGATTAATTTCATATCGCATTGCCCGGTACACTTAATTCCCTTTTTCAACTCGAACTGATCACGCCGGAACCGGGCATATTTTTCCCCGTTCCAAATATCGTAAAGGGATTCGGTCTTGGCATCGCCTAAGATGATCTCATTATTGAAGTCTTCAACACACATGGCGGCTTCACCATTGGACTTGATCGTCATCGAGGACCAAGGAAATTGACAAAACTCAGTCCAGTGAATTGAATTTGTACCTTCATATTTATCCTGATACCATTGCTGATCCTGACTCTTCAGGTAGATATAAACATCGAGTCCATCAAAAGCCTTACGAAGTTTACGGAACTCTTCATCTTGGTTATCACGTTTTAAATCCAACATTGTAATTACAATTTTTGTATCAAACTTATACTTCTTCTTAGCTTCTAACATCTGCAATATTTTCTGAAAACTCGCTTCAAAATTAGATGCCTCACCACGAATTTTTTTATGCAGAAAATCATCAACACTTTCTATAGAATATTTAATATAGCCAAGCCCATTTCTAAATATCTCAATATTCCTTTCCACATCTATGTTGGCGGGATTGCAACTAAAGTATGAGGAAAAACCTCTTTCAGTCAATTGCTTAACCCTATTTGACATTTCAGTATCCAGCAAAGGATCGCCATAACCGTGAAGTTGAAATACTTTTGGTATAACATGAAGAAAATAATGGTTTTCACTCATTGCATTTCTATCGATTTTATAATTTTTCTCCACAAACCCCTGCCACTCGTCCCACTCTTCAAGGCTATAAGGCCTAAGTTCATCAATAATTTTTTCAAAAGTTTTGCTATCTAGCCTTTCAACCTTTCGAGTCATCATTGTTGTTCTTGGACACATCTCACATTTCATATTACATGCATTCGTTGTTTCAATATTGTATACGACAGGCTCTTTACTTCTATACTCATCAAGTTGCTGAAAAATAAATTCTTTATCAAATTTTTCTCCGGCCATTATTCTCTTCTTAAGCTCATACACTTTCATATAAAAATGTATATCAATCATACGCACACCTCATCACGTTAACGATACTATTAAAAATCAACTTTTCCCTATGAAATACTTACGCATCAACATTTCGCCGACATGCCAATCATCTTCATCATCAATATCAATAGCGGTATATTCAGGCATCTCATAAATTGCAATTTTACCGGAAAGACGATTCTTATATCTCCTGATGTTACCTACCGTACTGATATAAAAAGCACCATTTTCCATCAACTCTCCTTTGATCTCTTGACGCCTTGGTCTTTTTTTAAAATCATAGTTCAATGGTTGACCGTCACTGGACCACAGAAAAATTTTCATTCTTGCACAAGATAGGAGCGAGTCAAACCCGCCCAGCAAAAACTTTTTTAAGGCTTGGCAAAAATCAACACTTCGCGTTAGGGGATTGGTTGCCTGCACCAAAATAAAATTATCATTCTCATCAATCTGTTTCGCCTGAATAAATTCGAGCATTACACTCTCTGTCGAAGATTCATCTTGGGCATTTTCAGGGCTTCTCATATAAATTCTTGTCTTCTTAAAACCAAACCCATCGACAATCTCTTTTATCTCAAGACAATCAGTCGCAACATATACCTCATCAACCTCCCCCACAGCCTCAAGCGCACTCAAGACCCAATAAATTAAAGGCTGACCACAAAATGACTTAACATTTTTCATCGGTATAGACTTACTGCCGCATCGTGCTGGCACAAACGCTATTGTACTCATCATGATCCTTTCCAATATTAAACATCGATCCCTTGACACTTTTGCATATTTGTAAAGCAAAAAACATGCCAAAAAACACAAACAGCATCAACTCAATAATAAATATATCTTATCGGACGGTTACCCATTTTCTACAACCAGACACAGAGAAAAAGTTTCCAGCCAACAACTAGACTGAGGCAAATAAGCAGAGAAACAATTTGATGAAGGATTTAGGCCTATAATTTATTTTGCAAAAAAACAGAAATCACCCACAAAAAACAGGTTAAATTCTTGAACGCGATATTTCATCGTCAATTAACTGACCCCAAGAGACAATTAATCAACAATATCGGTAAAAAGGCAGCTAATTAATGAAGACAGTTAATGATTAGCAAAACCGAGAACGCAGGCTCATTAACTCCATTATAGATTTTTTTTTCATTGCCAGATGCCGGTTCAATGTTTAATTTAAATATAGTATATTGTTAGGAGGAATTACGGATGGCGGGTATTCGTCATCTCCTCAATGCTGAAAGGAGATTTCTATGGCACCGGAAATTACATCAGCATCACGACAGACGTCTTCAGCTGCAAGCGCAGGATATATGCGGACCAACAACCGCGAAATCCAGAGCGCCAACCAAAATGTGAGACAGGCCCAGGCGCAACGGCAACGGGCCGCTCAGAATACCCGCGAGGCTCAGGCCGAAGAACAGCAGGCCCAAAAAAATCTGCAGGCCGCCTTGGCCGACGAAAGAGAGGCCGCCCAGAAAGTGCAGGTCGCCCAGGCCGATCGGCAAAAAGCACTCAGCAGCCGGAAAACATCCACCGCTGCCGGTCAGAATATCAACGTGGTTGTTTAACTCTGACCACCACCCTCCAGCCCTATCCCGAAACCACAAAAACTATTCGGCCGTCAGATCTTTGGGTTCTGCGAAATCAGCTAATTTCTTGCGCCCGAACAACCAGACCGCGACGATGCTTACCTCATAGAGCACCACCAGCGGCACGGCCATCAGCAGCTGGTTGATCACGTCCGGGGTGGGAGTGAGGATGGCGGCGATAACAAAGGAGAGCAGGATCGCGTACTTGCGATGCTTATTGAGGAAAGCGACATCGACCACCCCCATCTTGCCGAGCAGGACCATGAAGATCGGCAACTCGAAGATAACACCGAAGGCGATGAGCAGACGCAGGCAGA
>Ga0224496_10000450_pt1 | contig 28659 bp, 22 predicted proteins | sample SF_Jul11_sed_USG_2_FD_168127 | JGI IMG/M metagenome (GOLD analysis project Ga0224496, IMG submission 168127) | Sediment microbial communities from San Francisco Bay, California, United States - SF_Jul11_sed_USGS_8_1 | ecosystem: Environmental > Aquatic > Marine > Sediment | place: USA...
TGCTTCCTTCTCTGTGAGGTTAATTTTGTCAGAGAGTTTGGCCAGGATGTCTTTTAATCCACTCATGAATTGGTTGTGCTCCGTTGCCCAGACTTCTTGGCCCTACTTATGCCGGGGCGGAAGAGGGCAGGGGGATGGCTAAAAAGTTTTTCAAGAGATCCATGCCTGCTGTGGTGAGAATAGACTCTGGATGAAATTGCACACCTTCCGCGCCGGTTGGTCGATGGCGCAGCCCCATGATTTCGCCTTCGACGGTCTCTGCTGATATTTCAAAATCGGTCGGCAGGGTTTCACGCTTGACGATAAGCGAATGATACCGTGTGGCTTCAAATGGATTGGGTAACCCTTGGAAAATGGTTTTCCCATCGTGATGAACCATGGACGTTTTTCCATGCATTAAACGTTCGGCTCGCACAATTTGGCCTCCGAAGGCATAGGCTAATGATTGATGGCCGAGACAGACCCCAAACAGTGGAAGCTTCCCAGCATAGCGTTTGATGGCCTCGACAGAGATTCCCGCTTCTTTGGGAGTGCAAGGACCAGGAGAAATCAGAAGTTGGTCCGGTGCCAATCGTTCAATATCTTCATTGGTGAGCTTGTCATTTCGAAAAACCTGAACTTCAGCTCCCAGCTCCCCTAAATACTGCACGAGGTTATAGGTGAAGGAATCGTAATTGTCGATAACTAAAATCATGGCAGCAAGTAAGCAGTAAAAAGTGAATAGTCAGGATGATAAATCGAGAAGCGCGACCTCGTTAAGGTGAACGATTGATTTCCACTTTATTCTAATCCACGTTCGGCCATTTCGAGTGCGCGCATCATGGCTCCAGCCTTGTTTTGCGTCTCTTCGAATTCCCGTGTTGGGTCGGAGTCTGCGACAATTCCTGCTCCAGCTTGAATATAGGCTTTCTGCCCCTGTGCGACCACGGTGCGAATATTGATACAGGTATCCATATTCCCCGAAAAGCTGAAATAGCCAACCGCGCCGCCATAGGGGCCACGACGAGTTGGTTCTAGTTCCTCAATGATTTGCATGGCGCGAATTTTTGGTGCCCCGGATAATGTCCCTGCCGGGAAACAGGCTTTCATGACATCATAGGCCGAATAGCTGGGATTTAATTCCCCAGTCACTTGCGAGACAATATGCATCACATGCGAATAGCGTTCAATCTTCATAAATCGTTCGACGTGAACCGTTCCGGTCTTGGCCACGCGGCCTACGTCATTGCGCCCCAAATCCACTAGCATCACATGTTCGGCCAATTCCTTTTGATCGGCTAGAAGATCGGTTTCCATTTTCTGATCTTCTTCTGGTGTGCGTCCACGTGGCCGGGTGCCGGCAATGGGGCGAACCACAATTTTGCCTTCTTCACAGCGCACCAAAACCTCTGGCGAGGCCCCAATGAGTTCCGTTCCGCCAATGCGAAGGTAAAACATATACGGCGACGGATTAATGACCCGCAAGGCCCGATAAATTTCGAGGGGATTCGTTCGAATCGTCGTCTGCCATCGCTGGGACATCACCCCTTGAATGATATCCCCGGCCTGAATGTATTCTTTGGTCCGAAGCACCATTTTTTCAAACTCAGGTGAAGTCATATTGGAATGAAACTTGAGAGGCGTACTGCGTTTGGGAGACTTCGGCCTGCGTGGAGATTTATGCAATTTGGCAATGATGGCTTCAATTTGACCAATGGCCTTTTGATAGGTCCGCCGTAGGTCTGTCTTTTTGGTCGACACAATATGGGCATTGGCGACGACTTTGATGGTATGGGCCACATTGTCAAAAATAAGAAGCGTGTCTGTGATACAAAATGCAAAGAGGGGGGTCTTGAGTTCGTCTTTGGGATACGCAGGAATCGCTTCAAAAGAGCGTACGACATCGTAGGCTAAAAACCCGACAGCGCCTCCCACAAACCGAGGTAACCCTGGGACGGAAACCGGCCGATAAGCCGCCATGGCTTCCTGAATGTGATCTAAGGGGTTCGCCTTCAATGGAACACGAGACTGTTTGCGACCCTGTTGCGTGATGACCTCACCCTGATGTTCCCAAAAAACAACGGATGGTTGACTGCCCAGAAAGGAATATCTGGCCCAATTTTCTCCGCCCTCGATACTTTCGAATAAAAAGGCATGGGCACCCATGTTGATCTTGGAAAAGGCAGAGACCGGAGTATCAAAATCCGCTAATATTTCACGATAAATCGGGACCAAATTTCCTTGGTCGGCTAATTCACAGAAATCATCAAAACCCACTGAATAATAAGCATTTTTCATGATTTCGACGGTAACATACGCCCTATAGGGTGTCAACGAACACGCGGTTGGGAAGGGAGAGCAAAACAAAAAAAGCGAGAATCCTGATGGGGATATTCCCCACGGACTCTCGCCTTAATTGTCTACCTGCGAAATGGAAAAGGAACGACTATTTACTGACGACGATTTCTTGGCCCACGTGGATGGTGTTGTCAGCTAAATGGTTCCAGGCTTTGAGATCATCGACCGTCACGCCATATTGTTTGGACAGACGATAGAGGGTGTCGCCTTTGGCCACCGTATGAGAACCATCGCCGCCCATGGCCATGCTGGATGTATTAGCCATGGATTCTAATGGGGCGTCATTGCTGCCCAGGTCTAAATCAGATTCGAGCTTCGCGAGATCTGAATCTTTGAAGTCAAGATCATCTAACCCGAATTCTGATATAGCAGGTTCAGCCATCTTATGGCCGTCGACTTTGGCCATCCCTCCATCCCGGACCCTGGAGAGTTCATCATGGGAACGATTGAGTTGGTCACGAAGCGCTTCTAACTCGGCATTCACATCACGGTTTTGCGATTCAAGCGACCCGACTTGCCGTTGGGTATCTTGGTACTTGACGTTGAGTTCGCCGGTTCGTTTTTCTTCTTGCGCCAAAAGCCGCTGGAAATTTAAGGCCCGAGCTTTTTCGGCCTCGAATTTTTCTGTACTGACACATCCGGTCAACAACCCCCCCAAGACAAGCATACTGGCAATGACTTTCAGGTAGGATAACCCTCTAGATGGGTGGGGATCTACCTGCACTCCCCTAAACGTTGATTGCGTCATGTTGCGCATTCCTCCTCCATTGAGTTTCAATTGCATCCCTCCTGCCGGGATTGTGGTCCAGATCGGAAAGGGTAGATGCAGAAGGCATCCAGTAATCTTCTTCTACACAATAATTCGGAATCAGGGTAATGTCAAACCACTAGTTAATCAATTCCGACAGAAGTCTCGAACAGGCATCGTTCATTCATTGACCCTCAAAAAAATGTTGTGATAGTTTGCCATTCACGATGTCGAAGAATGCCTCACCCCCCATTAATCCCGGAACGTTTCAGATTGGCCACGTCTCGCTTCGGTTAGCCCGGCCGATCACCCTTCGGCAGCAATGGATAGGCAATCATGAAATATTACGCCAATTGCTGGCCTGTTGGTTGGTGATCGATGAAAAAGATTCGCCCCTGTCTCCACGTATCGTTGGCCAGCCCGGTGTCGGGAAGACCACTTTGGCGATGGCGGCCACCCAGGAACGAAAACAGGAACTTTATATCTATCAATGTACGGCGGATACGCGTCCTGAAGATCTACTGGTTTCACCGGTTATTGCAGAAAGCGGAACCATTATCTATCAAGCGTCACCGTTAGTCACGGCTATGCTCACGGGTAATATTTGCCTACTTGATGAAGGCAATCGGATGAATGAAAAGAGCTGGGCGTCGCTCGCGTCATTGCTCGATCATCGGCGATTGGTTGAATCCGTGGTGGCTGGAATTCAAATTGCCGCCCATGATGGGTTTCGCTGCTGTGTGACAATGAATGAAGATGCCTCCACATATGAAGTGCCGGATTATATTTTGTCTCGGTTGCAGCCTACCTTAAAAGTGGAGTTTCCCTCCAAAGATCATGAGTTGGCGATTTTGCAATACCATTTACCTTTTGCACCTGCTGATCTCCTGAACCTGACCGTCGAATTTTTGCAAAAGGCGCATCAACTTGATTTGTCGTTTTCAGTTCGGGATGGTATTCATATGGTTCAATATGCCCTGAAGCGGATGGCCCAGGATCCCCAGGATCCCCAGCATCCTCTTGCGCGTGATGCGGCGTGGCGTGAGGCCTTAATTAATGTCTTAGGGAAAGAGGCGTTGGATCTCGATGCTTTAGCCCGGCAACGATCCCATGCGTTAGGTGGCCAAGGACTGCCTCAAGGTCTCGGGGATTTCTTTTTTGAAGAAGACTCACCCCTTCATCCAGATCATTAACCTCTGATTTTGGCCGAGGGGCCGTTTTTTTCAACCGCCGATTTCATATCAAGAGTGGGTTCGCAACATTTGAACTAAAGGACCCCATGTCGCTGCCTGCCTCGCAACGCGATACCATTTTCACCCTGTCTCCCAACATCCAGGTTTTGCCCATCGTCCATGGAAGCGGGGATATGGCGCAGACCGTTCGAGACCTTATGGTGTCACAGGAAATCGATTGTCTCGCTCTGCCTCTTCCACCATCGGTTGAATCCCTTGTGGAAGAAGGAGTTGCCACCCTCCCGATCATCAGTCTGGTTGTGTGTCCTGAACAACGGGACGACGAGGCTTTGAGTTGCTCCTATGTGCCGATAGATCCTTGCCAGCCCGTAATTATGGGAATCCGGGTGGCGATGGGAGAAGGTATCACGCGTGCCTATATCGATCGCGAGGTCGCATCTTTCCAGCCAACGTCTTGGGTGGGTCCTGATCCGTATGTTCTCAAGTCAGTCCCGCTCGCTAGCTTCGCCACAGCCTCTATTCCGTTTTTGCCGTCGCCTGAAGCTGGGAGTCAACGTCAAGCCCGTATTTCCTGGATGGCCTTTCGGTTACATGAATTGGAATTAGACTATCAACACATTGTGTGCCTGTGCCCACTCATGGATTGGCCCTGGGTTCGCCAAGCGTATCACGATCGAATGCCCTATGTGGCTCCAGAACAACCACCCGAACGCCCTGCATGGTGGGATGTGGAGCCCGCCTCGCTCTATTTCCTGCTTGGTGAATTACCCTTTGTCACCCAACTGTACGAACAGCGTCGAGAAGAGGCCCGTTCCGACAAACATCTCTCGATTGATGGTATGAAAGAACTGGTGCTTGAAGCGCGTTCGCGGTGGCTCGCATCTCGTTCTTCGATCGTGGCGCAGGAAGCCAATTGGATTACGCCTCAATTATTACAACGGTATTTTCATTATGTCCGGAACCGGACGCTTCTCGAACATCGCCTAAAACCTGATTTGTATACACTCGTTCATGCCGCTCAACAAATGGCTGGCGATGCCTTTGCCTTGACACTATTGGAAACCGCAAAGACCTATGACTATCAACCCGACTCGTCACAACTCACGATCAAACCGATAGCAACCATGGGCATTGGAGCACTCCAGGATCCAGGAGGCGAGATCTTGCAAGCCAACAATCGCCTACAGGGAGACCCCCAAGCTTGGCGGAGCTTAACCCTGCGTCCCAAGCCGCCCATCCCTCAAAAACAATCGTGGGCTCATCGGTGGAATCCTTATCGGCAATGCTCCTGGCCTCCGGAAGATGCACGTATTGAATCATTTGCCTCCCATGTTCGGCACCAGAGCCAACAGGTTTTGGGAGCTGATTTGGCAAGAGTCGAAACATTCAGCACCTCCTTGGAGGATGGTATTGATGTACGGGAGACCCTCAGACAATGGGCAACCAAGCCCCAACGATCCGTTTTCGATCTGCAAGTCAAAGTGACGCCTCCGGCCAGGGGAACAATTGAAGTCCTGGTATTTCTCTTTGAAGTTCCAGCCGATCCCAATATCTATACCTGGCGAACTACCTGGTTTGCCGAGCATCAAGAAGAATCAACCTTATGCTTTTATGCGACCCCCTTTTCGACACAAATGGTAGGGCCTGGAATTGGCCAGGCTCAGTATGGCGGGACGATGTTTTTGTATCCACCGCGGCCCATTCCAGATATTTGGGACAATCCTCTGTTCAATTTTACGACCACCTTGGAAGAACGGCTGTTGGCAGGGGCCTGTGCCCATTCACAGGAACCTCATGTCGCCATCGTCTCTCCAGTTCCACTCAAATCTGCCTGGCGTAATATTGCGCGACGGTTTGGGCGGAAACTTGTGCCATTGCCCTTGCATCGATTTTCCGGACAAACAGTTGCCCGCTTACGCCAGTTTCATGTATTAAACGGTCATGAAATTCGAAGTTATGCGGCTCGATTTATTCGTGAATAACGCGATGTTCATTCCATTCTAGCCTCTTTTCCCTCTGTGGCTTCACCTCAACAAAAACTTGAAGAGCTTCGTCAAGCGATTCGCCGGCATGATGAGTTATATTATGTGCAGAGCCGGCCAGTCATTTCTGATGCGGAATATGACAGGCTTTTTAAGGATCTTCAAAATCTCGAGCAACAATTCCCCGACCTAATCACTCCTGATTCTCCCACACAACGTGTCGGAGGTGCTCCGCTTCCACAATTCCAAAAAGTTCAACACGAGTTTCCGCTCTTAAGTCTTGATTCCGAAATGACGGAAGATAGCGTCCGCACGTTTGACGAACGCGTCCGCCGTGAATTGGATGAACCTGCCGTCGGGTATTCGGCGGAGCCGAAGTTTGATGGACTCTCCGTGGAATTGACCTATGATCAAGGCGTCTTTGTGCGCGGGGCGACAAGAGGAGACGGTGCCATTGGCGAAGATGTCACCCATAATCTCCGTACGGTTCGTACATTGCCATTACGATTGAAAAAAGGCACCGGTTTTCCCTTGCACTTGGTTGTGCGCGGTGAGGTCTTCATCAAACTCCCTGATTTCCATCAACTCAATCAGCGGTTAACGGAAACGGGCGAAGATCCCTTTGCTAATCCCCGCAATGCGGCATCCGGTGCGCTGAGACAATTAGATCCGAAGATCACCGCGAAGCGGCCTTTGACCCTTATTTGTTACGACATGATGAGTGAAGGGGCGGAAAAGCCGGGCATGCATGATGAAGCCATCTCCTGTCTTGAGGCCTGGGGGCTTCCCATTCCGCCATTTCGTCAAAGCTGTCCAAATATTGAAGCGGCCATGGCTTTTCACGGTGAAATGGCGAAGCAACGCGACGAGCTTCCTTTTGAAATCGATGGGATTGTCATTAAGGTGAATAGATTCGATTGGCAAAAGCAGCTCGGAGAAAAATCTCGCAGTCCCCGGTGGGCCATTGCCTATAAATTCCCTGCACGAAAAGAATTGACGAAAGTACGGGCCATTGCCGTATCGGTTGGACGAACCGGGGCGCTCACACCCATTGCCATGTTAGATCCGGTCGACATTGGCGGGGTCACAGTGAGTCGCGCTTCGTTGCATAACGTGGAAGAAGTCGCTCGTAAAGATGTCCGAGTGGGCGACACGGTGAAGGTCGAACGGGCAGGGGACGTCATTCCTGATATCGTGGAACGGATAGACATTCCAGGGGAGCAACGGACGGAGCCTTTTGTTCCACCAACGCAATGTCCGGTCTGCCAGTCCCATACGATTCAAGAAGGTCCCATCTTGTACTGCACGGGGCAAACCGTCTGTTCTGCTCAACTCAAAGGATCACTTGAGCATTATGTGTCAAAAGGGGCCATGAATATTGATGGCCTGGGGAAGAAAACCATTGCTCAATTTGTAGATGAAGAATTGGTGAAAGATCTTAGCGACCTCTATACCTTAAAAAAAGAACAACTGCTGCGGCTGGAAGGTTTTGCCGAAAAGTCTGCGGGCCAACTCATAGAAGGATTTGAGAAGAGTAAACAGGCTGCCTTGCCCAGATTTTTGATTGGATTAGGCATTCGCCATGTCGGGTCTCATATTGCCAAAGTTCTGGCGAATCATTATGGATCATTGCAAAAGATTCAACTGGCATCGAAGGAAGAACTTCAAGCTATCCATGAGATTGGGCCAGAGATTGCGGCAAGCGTAGAAAGTTTTTTTCAAGAAGATCGAAACCTTCAAGTGATACAGCGCATGCAAGACTTAGGGGTCCGAGTTGAAGAAATTGAGTTGGCAGCAAGAGAGTCCCTTCAACCTTTTGCAGGGAAGTCTTTTGTACTCACAGGAACACTGGATGACATGTCACGTGAAGAGGCGAAGCAGAAAATTGAAGACCTAGGGGGTCGCGTGATGTCGAGTGTGAGTAAGAAGACCGACTATGTGGTGGCTGGAGTTGATCCAGGATCGAAGCTAGTCAAAGCTCAATCCCTAGGCGTAACGGTGCTTGATGATTCAGGATTCGGGGCCTTGTTATCTGATAACAAGCCCTCCAAGTCTTAACAAGTTTTTCAATCCAGAGGCGTCATAGCCGGAGAATTTAACGGGTATCCATCTTCATCCTTCTTTGGCGTTTCAAAGGCTGGCTTCCCGGATTTGCGAGTATGGCGGAGGCTTGAACGTATAAGCGGTTGCAGTTTATCCCAACTACATTTTCATCAAATTAAATGCTGGGCTTCGGCCCGGCGGCCAAGGTCTTATTGCCTGACGTGTCACGAAGGGCGCAACCCTTGTTTCGGGAAAAGGACCCAAAATCATCTTCGCCTGAGCACGGCCCTGTCGGGTTTCTTCGTCTCTGCACCAAATATTTTGGCTGAGCAACTCCCTCCGTTCGGACAGTGCTCGCCAAATTAGTCCATTCGGTGCAGAGGCTCAGCCGCGTCCAAGGCGACATTTATCCCCTTCCTAGCCGGAAGGGTTTTTCGTAGTATTATGGGTAGTATTGTTCACGTTGGGAAACTATGGAAGAAACCAACCTTGGGTTACGTAAGGAATTGATTCATGAGATTTTTGTTTATTGCCGCAATGTTCATTTCCGTTGTCACTTCACGTGCGTTTGGAGAGACTGATTTTGAAACGTGGGTGAAGGAGTTTAAAGCAGAAGCAGTTGAGCAGGGAATTTCGTCTTTTCTAATAGATCAAGCTTTTGAGGGGGTTGCCCCAATCCCTCGGGTGTTGGAACTTGACCGGAAACAGCCAGAGTCGAGGATGACGTTTGTGGAATATCGTAAAAGTATTGTCTCTCAACTTCGAATCCAGCGGGGGAGGGAGATGATGGTTCACCATCGAGATCTCTTGCGTGATATTGGCGAGCGGTATGGCGTGCAACCTCGGTTTATTGTGGCGTTGTGGGGTGTTGAAACTTTTTATGGAAAAAACAGTGGGAGCTATAGCATTGTCGACGCCCTTGCCACCTTAGCTTTTGACGGACGGCGAAGCCAGTATTTTCGCATGGAGCTCCTTAATGCTTTGCGAATTTTGCAAGACGGACACACTTCTCTCGATAACATGAAAAGTTCTTGGGCGGGAGCGATGGGGCAATGCCAATTTATGCCATCAAGTTTTTTGCAGCTGGCTGTGGATCATGACGGTGACGGGCGTAAGGATATTTGGAATACCCCAGCAGATGTGTTTGCCTCGGCAGCCAACTATCTGGCTCAATCAGGCTGGCGGGGCACACAAATTTGGGGGCGGTTAGCACAATTGCCCTTGAAGTTTGATTACAAGCAGGCCAGCTTGTCCATTAGTAAGCCACTTCAGGATTGGCAAAACATCGGTATCAGGAAAAGCAACGGAAGCGACCTTCCCGTTTCTCCGATGAAGGCCTCGATTGTGTTGCCAGACGGGACGGACGGGCCAGCTTACCTGGTCTATGATAATTACCGGGTGATTATGAAGTGGAACAGGTCCACGTATTTTGCGACGAGCGTGGGGTTGTTAGCGGATGCTTTGGCAGAATAACGGGAGCAAGCTAGAACAGGGCAGCAATTAGGATTCAGAGGCGACGGGGGAAGGTTCTTCTGTCGTGGTTTCCGAAATGACTTCTTCTTTGATGATTTGAACGCTTTTAATGGAACGTTCGTCCGCTTCGTGGATAATGAGGAGGCAATTATCGGTGTTCACTTTTTCGCCGACGGTTGGGATATGGCCTAATTCTTCGAGGATGAGTCCACTGATCGTATTTTGTTCGTCGTCTAATTCGACGTCTAAAAATTCATTAATACGACGCACCTCTGTTCGACCATCCACCAAAATTTGATTTTTCCCGGTTCGTTGAATCCATTCTTCGTGCAGATCGCCTTCATCCAAAATTTCCCCGACGACTTCTTCCAATAAATCTTCGACCGTGACCAATCCAATCACTCCTCCAAATTCATTGACGACCAGGGCAATATGCCGCTTTTCTTTTTGAAATTGTTTTAATAATTCATCCGCAGGTTTGGTACCAGGGATAAACAGTGTCGGTTTGGACAATTCGTTCAGCCGTCGTTGGGTGTGCCCTTGTGCTAATTCCATCAAGGCATGGCTGCGATACAGGATGCCGGTAATGTTATCGGGGTTCCCATCATGAATCGGAATACGTGAACATTTGGCTTTATAGAGTTCCTGGCGAGCACCTTCCAGCGTTTGTGTCCCGTCTAACATGAACATATAGATGCGCGGGGTCATGACATCTTCAGCCGTCACGTCGTTAAACTCGAAGACGTTTTTGATCATTTTGACTTCGTCAGTTTCCAATACTCCTGCCTTGCCGCCCGCATCCAACATGATCTTGAGTTCCTCTTCCGTGATAAAAGGCACGGTGAGGCCTCGGCCACCGGTAAGCTTGAGAATGAACGGTTCCAAAAAGTAAAGAAATGGGAAAAATACCTGTTCCAACCAATAGATAGGATAAGCCAGTATCTGAACGGCCGTTTCAGCATATTTTGCACAGAGAGTTTTGGGTACGATTTCCCCGAACAACAACACCATAAATGTCAAAAGTCCAGTGGCGACGGCGACGGCCTCTGATCCGAACATACGGATGGCGATTAACGTGGCCAGCGATGCCGCCATGATATTGACCAGATTGTTTCCAATGAGAATTGTGGAAAGGAGGCGTTGGGGATTGGAGCGGAGTTTTAGGGCCATTTTGGCCCCTTTATGGCCTTCGTCGGCCAATGTTTTCAAACGAGATTCTGTAATGGAGAAGAAGGCAATTTCCGCCCCTGAGAAAAATGCTGACAGGCCTAGACAGATAAAAACGGCGAGAAAATCCATAAGTGGATTAGCGTACTCCAGCAAGGCAAGTGCAGGAGATAGTCCTAGCGGTCGCTATCTGATCGGAGATGCTGGCTATGGGGGGATATGGAATCAGAGGAATGTGAAGAGGGATTATTAGTTTGGTCAAAATATTCATCAACGGTTCGATGTCTTGACCCATCAGTATCTCTGTGGAAATTACGGTACCATAGGGGAGGGGATTATGGCAATAATTTTTAAACTGAACAGATATTTCACTTTTACTTTCAACTAGTTAGAAGTGATAATCAGCGGTTGGACTCCAAGTTCATTTTCCAACGCATTTGATACCCCCTGCGCCGTCTGCCTTGAAGGAAACGTTCCGACCTGGACTCGATGCCACTCCCCAGACGGGAGATTCACGGTTTGGACACGCGCGTACGCATAATCTTTAGCGAGGCGCGCTCGGAGTGTCATGGCTTCGGTTAAGGTGGCAAATGCTCCAGCTTGAACCCAGAAATGTTGGTCGGACGCTTGGGATATAAGAGACGAGTTCTGGGAACCCAGAATTGTCAAGGCCACTTCTGCCGTCCCTTCTCCAATCATCGTCAATTCCCTGGCCGCTGCATAGGATAAATCAATGATACGCCCCTTAATAAAAGGGCCACGATCATTAATTCGGACGTTGACGGTTTCTCCTGTCGAGACTTTTTTGACCTGGACCCATGTTCCAAACGGCAAGGTTTGATGCGCAGCCGTCAGAGCCCACATGTCATAGGATTCCCCGCTTGCCGAGGGCTTCCCATGAAAGCTTGGCCCATACCAGGAAGCCAGCCCACGTTCTACACGCCCTGGATGATCCGGGTCGAGAGATGGAGGTAGTTGGTAATGCCCAAAACATCCCCCCATGAACACAAAGCAAACAATCAAGCATAGGTGTTGGGAAGAATTTCCGGAAATAGCATTCATCATCAGAACCGTGGGTTGCTTTAAATGAGAATCTTGTCTGGATTAGCATACCACAGGATAATCCAGAGGAATTCTTCTGGAGAAAATAGCTTAGGTATTTTGATCCAGGGTGCGGCGATCGATATATCGGTAGCACTGCCGATTCAGTACAGGGTATACCGAAAAAATTGGGGTTCCACTGGGGATAATCGCAGTATTAATGCCAGGATTGAGTGCCAAGTGCAAATTCACAAAATTGAAACTTAATCCTTCCTGCCAAGGCTGTGAAAGGTTTTCAACATACGATTCAATTTTGTCCGAGGCATAGGATCGAGTCATGAGTCCAGCACCACCTTGGAGGCCATACTCGGCGAGATCAGGAGCCCCTTGAATGAGGAGCGACACGATGGCCGCATCAAACCAGACCTTGACGTTGCAACTGACTTGAATAAATGGGCCTAAGCTTCCGGTATGTTCCAATATGGCCATGGGGTAGGCCAACTCGGGAAGGAGCGAAGGGTTGCTTTCGGAAGGGTGCAGGGGAAACTCTGGATCTTTAATGCCTGAGACCGATACGAAAATAAGATTGGGGTCTTGAAGATCGACATCCAAGACTTGGCCATCATGGTAACTGCATAATTTCCCCATCTCATACCGCAAGGGGTAAGAATAGCCCATCTTGCCATAAAAAATTCTGATGCCCCCCTCTAACGGTTCTTCGGGGCTCCGACTTATTTGTAAATCAAAAGGCAGGAGCAGATGGAACGCGTTTGTTCGTGCATTCATGAACGGGGCGCAGGCTCCGGGAAACTCTTTATGAATGGATGCATTTTCTGGTTCGAATTTTTTCGGAGTGCCACCAAAGTGCTGGGCAGTTTTTGCCTCCTTGGTTAACCGATATTTCTCCTGGTAATAGGTGGAGGCTCGTTTTTGCGCAATCTCTAAAAAATACTCTGGAAAATCGGTTTCTACGATCAGGCTTTGCCGGTCCAACGCCTGAGGGCGAGACACCTTCATAGCCTCGCTATATCGCTGTAAATCACTTTGGGTCTTTTTAATTAAATGTTCAAGGTCCTGGCCCAATTCCGGATTGTCATATCGAGTTCCTGGCAAAATTTGGCGAGCTTTTTGCAATAATTCGAGTTTCATCGTATAGCGTTTGGGCTCGGCAGAAAATACCGTGGCGGTCGCCATCAATAAATTAAATTGTTCTTCAGGAAGCAATCCTAATTGCCCCAGGTCGTTTTCTTTGAGAAAAGCTAAGGCCAGCGGACCAAAGGCTTCTTCTTGGCGAAGGTTGAGTGTGAGGAGATAGTTGAGATAGGCGCGGGCATCTTCGTGTGTCATGATACAGTCCTCAAAAAGGGTGGCATTCTAAGGCAACGTCTTCAGTGGGGCAAGTCCTGGTTCATGTCCTAGATGCTCGAAAGAAATGTGATTCCTGATTTTCTCCCCATTTATTGCATAACGTATTCTGGGCAAGAAACTTTGCCTGTGATAACATGATACATAGAAAGAGAGGGTTTTCCATGAACGGCAATTTGGGAACTCGGAATCTGAGTAGTCAATTGGGTCTTATGTTGTGTTTCGCATGTTTGTGGATGGGGTTTATCGTTATCCCAGCAACGGCTGAGGGCGGGCCGAGTAAACAAGAAGCGGCTTCTCCCTCTCCAAAAGATAGCAGCCTCTCGTCTGAAAATCTGCAAAAACAGATTACGGATTTAGATGGGCAAATACAAAAATTGCGAGAACAAAGCTTGGAATTACAGGAAAAGACCCGGGCAAAACTCCAAGAGCAATTAGATAACTTCAAACAACAACGAGAAACCTTGATCCCTCGCATTGAAAAACTGCGAGATAATAGTGAAACAGCTTGGCAAGATATTAAGGAAAATATTCAAAAGGCCATCGAAGATCTGAAGACCTCAGTCGATACTATGAAAAAATAACCATGACCTGATCGTTTCTTTCTCAATAGAAGCCTCTTCTTTGTCCTCCTCCTCCTCTTCCTCCCAACTGAACTCCTTTTGATTTTCTACATTTTTATTCTCTTTTCTTGAGACTTGCATCCTATCATCATGCTTTTTACACTGCCTGTTATGCCAAAATCCTCGCTAGTGCAACAGACGGAACAAGTTCTGGAGTGGGATCAGTTACTTGATGCAGTGGCTCATGAAGCCTCCTCAAGCATGGGAGCAGAACGGTGTCGTGTCCTTCCTTTCGCTGAACATGTCGAAACGGCACGGGTGCAACAACAAGAAACGTTTGAAATGGTCCAGATGTTTTCAGGAAACTCTCCACTCTCCCCCTTAAATTTTCCAGATATTCGCCCCATCATTGGCCGCGCCGCAAAAGGAGGTGCATTGGAAGGGTTGGATTTGAGAGATATTTCCCTTGTGTTATCCATGAGTCAGGGCACGAAACGATGGTTAGAGGCACATCACGAACGATGTCCCACCGTGAGTACGCGGGCCACCCAGCTGGAGGAACTGACATGGGTAAGGCAAGCGATTGATCATTGCGTGGATCCTCAGGGGCATCTTCGCGAATCGGCCAGTCCAGCTCTCCAGCAACTTACTCAAAAAAGTCAGAATCTTCGGCAAGCCATGCGACGGCGATTGGAGCATCTGGTGTCTTCACACCAATACGAAGAACGGTTACAAGGGCAATATTTTGCTGAACGTGAAAATCGTTATGTGATTCCCGTCAAAGCCGAACGACAACATGAAGTGGATGGCATTATTCATGACATTTCCAGCAGTGGAGCCACCGTCTTCATCGAGCCCCGAAATTTGATCGAATTGAATAACGCGATAAAGTTTGCCGACCTGCAGGTGGCCCAGGAGACACGTCGAATTTTACAGGATCTTTCCGATACGGTAGCGGAGAACGTTGTCGCTCTCCAAGAGAATATTCAACGGCTGGCCGAGTTGGACTGTTTGGTCGCGAAGGCACGGTTCAGTAGAAAAATCGAGGGATCTCCCGTCCATTTAAACCAGCATCATCGGATACATCTCATCCAGGCCAAACACCCACTTTTGGTGTTAACCAAAGATAACGTGGTGGCCAATACGGTTCACCTGGAGGAGGAGATTCATACCTTAATTATTTCCGGACCAAATGCCGGAGGGAAGACGGTCACCCTTAAATTGGTGGGGCTCATTGCCTTGATGGTCAAAGTTGGCCTGCTTCCCCCATGCGCTCCCGATTCCGAAATGGTCTTTTTCGACCGCATCTATGCGGACATTGGGGATACGCAAGATTTGCACCGAGATCTCTCGAGTTTCTCAGGTCATATTCTCGCACTTATTGCCTTACTGGAAATGCTTCAATCCCAGAAAACAGTCTCATCACATTCTTGCTTGGTGCTGTTGGATGAAGTCGGGAGTTCAACGGATCCCATAGAAGGGGCCGCCTTAGCCGAAGCGATCTTACACCGATTGAGCGATTTAGGGTGTATGAATATTGTGACCACCCATTATCCCTCCTTAAAAACACTCACGTATCGAAACCCGCAGGTTCGAAATGCCAGCCAGGAATTTGACATGGAACATCTTTCACCCACCTATCGACTCATTGATGGAATCCCCGGTGGGTCGTCGGCTTTGGATATTGCCAGTCGATTAGGGCTCGAGCCAGAAATCCTTCACCACGCACGGGAATTGATGCAGCAAGAAGACCAGGATCTGGACCAGGTGTTTCAACGGCTTCAACACACGTATGCCCAATTGGAAGAAGAGCGTTCGCAGGCTCATGCACGTCATCAAGAAGCCCAACGATTGTTTGAAGAAGCGACTATTTTACGTGAACAATTCTCGACACAGGCACGAGAGGAACGGCAACGTTTTCGTCAACAATGGCAACGGGAGTTTTCTAAGGCGCAACGGCAGGTCAATCACATCGTCGAAACGCTTAAAAAAGAGAAAAGCCCATCTCAGGTGCAAGCGAGGCGTCGAGCAATAACTTCTATCGACCAACATATGAAAGAACAAACTCTAATCGAGGGTCGCTCCTCTGACTCCATTCCTAAGGCAGGCGACCTTGTGGAAATTGATGAGTTGGGCACGGTGGGTATTCTGCAAGAAGATCCTGAAGGAAAAAAACAGGTCTCGATTCGTGTGGGTTCACAGACCATAAAAATTGCACCATCAGCCGTGCGGGTTGCCTCATCATCAAATTCAAACGCCAAAACAAAAGAACAATCTCGTCACGTTTCCCCCGGTTCTTCGATAAACACGGGATTCTATCAACGAGAGCTTGATCTTCGAGGCATACGTCTAGAAGAGGCCTTAGAGAAGACGATTGCCGCCTTGGATCAAGCCCTTATGGATCAGGCCAAATATGTGAAGATTATTCATGGGCAGGGATCTGGGGCCTTAAAAACCGGCATTCGGCAGCTTTGTCAATCGTCACCCTACACGGAAAATTATCGTGCCGGGGATCCGGCTGAAGGTGGAGATGGGGTCACGATTATTGAGTTGCGGTAGAAAAGGGCAGGGGGGTCTGATTTTGAAGAGCAATCTGAGCATTGCGTAGAAAGCCATCGTATTTGGGTCGACGCAGTGGGCTTCCTTTCGTCATGGTCAGAAATTTTTCTTGGCTTAACGAGGCCAATTGGGATAACGGAGGATGGAGGGTCCAGGATGATGGTTGGAAAGAAGATTCAAGCGTCGGCTGAGCGTTGACGTTGAACGGGCAAATATCGAGGCAGTCATCGCAACCAAAGATTCTATTGCCTATTTTTTTTCGAAGCTCAGGTGCAATGTCTGTCATAGGCCCGCGATGTTCGATGGTGAGATAGGAAATACACAGCTCGGCATCAAGCTGATAGGGTTCAACAATCGCATCAGTTGGACAGGCTTGAATGCACAAAGAACATGATCCACACAGATCGGTCGCAGGTTCATCCGGCTCTAAATCTAGAGTTGTCAGGATCTCTCCTAACAACAGCCAGGAACCATAACTGGTCGAGACCACATTGGTGTGTTTGCCAATCCAACCAATCCCGGCTTCCTGTGCCCAGGCTTTCTCCATGATAGGTCCCGTATCGACATAGCTGCGTGTCTGGATGTCCGGGACCTGAGTGTGAATAAATTTCTCTAGTTCCCTCAGGCGGGTTGACATCAAGTCATGATAATCGTTTCCCCAAGCATAGCGGGCAATTCGTCCCGCTTGATGGGTCTCATCCGGCATGTGGTCCGTGAAATAATTCATCCCGACAACAATCATTGATAAGCAACCTGGAAGCACTTTGGTGGGATCGGCACGACGCTGCGGGTCTCGCTCCATCCAGACCATGCTGCCGTGAAACCCTTGTTCGAGCCAATGGGTTAATCGCTTCCATAGACGCGTGGTTAGCGGTAATGCGTTGGGTTCTGATGGCTTGAGATTGGATGACGGAGCGCCATCGAACCTAGAAGGAGGAACACGGACAATGCCGACCGAGTCAAAACCTAATACCTGCGCTTGAGCCTTAATCTGGCTGACAAGAGTCGACGAGGCAGCCATGTGTGAATCGACCCTTCGCTCTATGTGATCTGAAATCTATTTTTGTTGAGGAAAAGCAGGATTGGCAGGAGGAACATTATCTGCGCAATTAAACATGACCGTAAATCGACCCGTACATTGTTCGGTCTTACAGGCTTCACAGATACCGACAATTGAGGTTTTCCAATCAGTTTTTCCTGTGTCAAATTGGCACGAGGTAGCACCACCTTTAGAGGCTTCGGCCCAGGGCTCGTCATATCCCGGAAATTGAGCCACCGTACATCCATTCAGAATCGGTACCTGACATTCAGCCTTTTTTTCCCCTTTGGCCATACCAATGGTGCAATTAGATTCTGTGCGAGATTGAAACTCAGCGGCTCCTGCATGATCAGCAATAATCCACATGCCATTCATCAAAAAAAATCCAAGGTACAGCCTAAAAATAAAACGGAAAATAGCCAAAGTTTTCATGGGGGGAATGTTGTGACAATGATTCATAATGACCTACTGTAAAAAAGAATAAAAAATACAAGCATTGGAACGCTTGTCAGCCTGCATGCTTTCCTTATAACACAAGAGAGAAAGAGGCTGTCAAAAATTCATTTTCCCCCTGCCTGAGAGACAGGGGGAGAGAACGGCTGAGTGCCAAGCTCTTGGAATTGACTCATGACTTCGGATTCCCACGATTCTTGGGCATCAAGGTTTAACCCATGCTTCGTATCCGTATCATATTGAAGATTTAACCGTTGCGCGACTAATTTGGTTAACTCCAGCATTTTCCCTAAATCATCGTGCTCCGTCATTGAAAGATTCGCTTGCCGAACCACCAAGCAACTAATAAAAAAATGCAGTTGTTCGTGGGCTAGTAGGTGTTCAGACATCTGCCAGAGGGTCACATTTTGTGGATCGATAAGGTCTGGCTTCACCCAGGAATGGTCAAAGTCAAAGGCAATCGAGAGCCGATGCTGAAGCGGATGATGCAAAAAACGAATGGCTGTTTCGGCACCTCGCTGATCCTGTGGTATCCGAGGGGAGTAGTCAGTCCACTGTAACAGCCTATCTGGTTGGCAAGAGGGAATCGGTGAAGGATCGGGAATCCATGTGAGTGTGGGAGCGCAACCCACCAAGAGCATACACAAGGCCACATGAAGAATTCGAAGACGTCGCATCAGTATTCTGAAAAAATAGGTTGCGCGATTGATTGTTTCAGATTATAGAGGACGCGTCGATAGAAGGTGGCAAAAAAAAACCTGGAGGGCAGAACCCTCCAGGTTTTTCCTATCTCTACTCGTAAAAGTAGAAGGATTACATCATTCCGCCCATGCCGCCCATACCACCCATGCCGTGGTCATGACCGCCGCCCATCCCTGTATCTTTCTTGTCTTCAGGAATGTCTGTGACCATCACCTCAGTCGTTAACATCAGGGCTGCCACACTGGCTGCATTTTGCAGCGCGCAACGAGCCACCTTGGTGGGATCGATCACGCCGGCTTCAACCATGTCCACGAATTCACCGGTGCCTGCATTGTATCCGCGATTGCCACTTTCGGATCGGACCTTTTCAACAATGATGGAGCCTTCCGCCCCGGCATTGATGGAAATTTGCCGAATAGGCTCTTCCAAAGCACGTCGAACAATATTCACACCGACCTGTTGGTCATGATTGAGTTTTAATTTTTCTAAGGCAGGAATACAGCGAAGCAAAGCCACACCACCACCTGGGACAATGCCTTCTTCGACTGCGGCTTTCGTGGCATGCAGGGCATCTTCCACTCGAGCTTTCTTTTCTTTCATTTCGGTCTCGGTTGCGGCACCAACATTGATGACGGCCACACCACCGACCATTTTGGCCAATCGTTCTTGTAATTTTTCCCGATCGTACTCAGACGTGGTTTCTTCGACCTGGGTCTTGATTTGCTTCACTCGGCCTTCAATCCGCTTAGGATCGCCAGCGCCTTCTACAATCGTGGTGTTGTCTTTATCAATATTGACCCGTTTGGCTCGACCTAAGTCTGTGAGCTTGACTGACTCCAGCTTGAGGCCAACTTCTTCGGAGATGACTTGTCCGCCCGTTAAGGTGGCCAGATCTTCCAACATGGCTTTTCGTCGATCGCCAAAACCAGGGGCTTTGACGGCAGCCACATTCAAGGTGCCACGCAATTTATTCACGACCAAGGTTGCTAAGGCTTCACCTTCCACATCTTCGGCAATGATGACAAGCGGTTTGCCCATTTTGGCTACTTGCTCCAAGATGGGGAGCAGGTCTTTCATCGCACTAACCTTTTTCTCAACGATGAGCAGGAATGCATCTTCCATCGTCGTTTCCATACGGTCCGCATTCGTCACAAAGTACGGGGAGATATAGCCTCGATCAAACTGCATACCTTCCACGACATCCAATGAGGTAGACATGGACTTGGCTTCTTCCACCGTGATGACGCCATCTTTGCCCACTTTGTCCATGGCCTCAGCGATCAAATCACCGATCGTATGGTCATTGTTGGCTGATATCGATCCAATTTGGGAAATTTCTTTTTTGGATTGACAGGGTCTGCTGATTTTTTTGAGTTCTTCAATGACCACTTCTACGGCTTGATCGATCCCTCGTTTGATTTCCATGGGGTTGCCGCCGGCCGTAATATTTTTCACGCCTTCTCGATAAATCGCTTGAGCCAACACAGTGGCCGTCGTGGTCCCGTCACCGGCGACATCACTAGTCTTGCTGGCCACTTCTTTCACGAGTTGGGCACCCATATTTTCATAAGGCTCCGACAATTCAATTTCTTTGGCGACCGTCACACCGTCTTTGGTAATGGTTGGTGCACCAAACTTCTTGTCCAAAATCGCGTTGCGGCCTTTAGGGCCCAACGTGGTTTTCACCGCATCAGCCAATTTATTCACGCCTCGAAGAATCGAAGCACGCGCTTGTTCACTGTATTGTAACTGCTTAGCCATACATGTCCTCCTTGAAAATCATCTGTAAATGGATATCAATTGAATCATTTTTGTAGATGTCGGCAGGGTTAGTTTTCAAACACACCCAAGATGTCTTCTTCCTTTAAGATCAGGCAGTCATCATTCTCAATCTTGATCTTGGTGCCTGAATATTTGTCGAACAACACTTGATCGCCCACCTTCACGTTTTCGACATCAGCCCCCGCGGCCGCAATCGTTCCCCGTTGAGGTTTTTCACGAGCTGAATCCGGCACATAAATACCTCCGGCCGTTCGCTCTAATTCCTCGGTATAGGTCACAAAGACTCGATCCCCAAGGGGACGAAACCCTTTGGCACTACTTCCTTCTTTCGTTTCTTTTTTTTCCTTCGTGGCTGCCATACTTACCTCCTTCAGTGGTTTGTGGCTTGATTGATGAAAAATCGTGTTAACGGTTAATGGACTTGGGATTACACGCCAGTGCGTTAGAACAAGTATCGAAGCTCACGCGCTTCCTGATTGAGAACTCAGATAAGTCCAGTTGTATTGAAGTCAAGAGGGGTCGGAGGAGATATTTCTCACCTTACTTTTAGGATAAAACTCAGAAGCCAGTCTTCCGAAGTCTGTTTATGAGGCAAACCTGGTAGAGTTATCCCGAATAACTACCTAAGTTTTATTGGCTAAGAAACTCAAAGTCATGGATATCTTTTTTCATAAACTCTCGTAGTTTATTGATTATTTTAGCCTCAATCTGGCGGCTACGTTCTTTCGTAATTGAATATTTCTTGCCTAAGTCTTCTAACGTGACTGGGGTCTCCGACAACAACCGATTCCGAAGGATATCTTCTTCGCGCTCGGTCAGTGTTCGAGCAAATTCGGCCAGTTTTTTGCGAAAAAGAAGCCGAAGCTGGGTATTGCCAAGTTGGTCATCCACCGGGGTTTGAATAGCCGGCAGCAAATCATGAAAGGTTCCCTCACCATCCTCAGTCATGGGTTGGTCCAAGGACAATTCCCAACTCCCCAGGCGTTGATCCATTTCTACGACATCGCGTTCCCGGACGTTGAGGCGATCAGCCAATAATTTGGGATCCGGGATATAGCCCTGTCGTTCGAGCTTGGCCTTTTCTCGACGTAAATTATAAAACAGCCGTCGTTGCTCTTGGGTCGTTCCAATTTTGACCAATCGGAAGTTATTCAAGAGAAACCGCAACACAAACGCCCGGACCCACCATGCCGCATAGGCATAAAACCGAACATTTTTCGTGGGATCGAATTTCTTCATAGCTTGGAGCAACCCGACATTTCCCTCTTGAATGAGATCCATTTGGTCTAATCCGGCCAGACCATATTCCGAAGCAATTTTTACACTCACTCGCAAATTGGCGAGAATCAGCTTGACGGCTGCTTCCCGTGTGCCAAGTTGTTGATATTCATGAAAGAGTTGAAGCTCTTCTTCTTTAGAAAGGAAGGGATACCGCCGGATTTCGGCAAGATAGCGACTCAACGTCGTGGTTGAAGTTAGTGCCGTGGACAGACTTTCCCAAGAGGCACCATCCTTTGTATGGTCTTCTTTTAAGTCAGCCTGACTCTCTTCAGCCGAACCATCAACCGGCAATAATTCGTCGGTCCCAGAAGTGAATTCTTCTGCGGAATCAACAGAATCTGAAGGGTTCGCCGCGACATCGATCACTTCCGGTTTGATTTTTTTTGAAGGTTTTATCCGCATAGATGGTGAAAAGTCTCGTGATTCCTCTGATATGGCATTAGGATGATATTGTAATGAATTTTTTGCCCATGACCAAATTCTTTTCCCAAAAAATTCAGTAAACGGCTCGTCCTTCAAGGTCGATGGTGGATCGAGCTTCTTTCCCAGGTTGTCCCCAAAGGGCAAACTTTTTATAGTGAAAAAGTCGATTCAGTACGCGTAGTCTGACGTTCCTGTTCATTTGCTCAAGAAAAAGATGAGACCTGTATGTTGAGACAACGATGTTGAAAGAAGGATGGAAGGCTCTACGTTCTGGCCATTGGCCGAGTTTACTTGGGGCATGGTTGCATTTTGAAGTTAGCTTTGTGGTCTGGCTACTGATTGGAGCTCTCAGTATTCCCATTTCCCAAGAATTTGGTCTTTCGGCTTTCCAAAAAGGGGTATTAGTTGGAGTCCCTTTGCTCGGGGGCTCCCTGCTTCGAATTGTGATTGGTCCATTAGGGGACTGGGCAGGAGCAAAAACCGTTGGGTTGGCAATTTTAGCTCTTGAGGCTGTGGCCCTTCTTCTTGGATGGCAATGGGGAACCAGTTTCGGAGAAATCTTAATAGTGGGGCTTATCTTGGGAATTGCTGGAGCGAGTTTTGCGATTGCCCTGCCGTTAGCGAGCCAAGCCTATCCTCCGGCCCATCAGGGACTGGCCATGGGCGTCGCAGCAGTAGGAAATAGCGGGGTGCTCCTGGCGTCTCTTTTTGCTCCACGACTAGCCGCAATATTTGGGTGGCATCAGGTCTTCGCCCTCATGCTTATTCCCGTGCTGGGAACGGCCGCGGTGTTTTTCTGGTTGGTTCAGCCAGCATCTTCGTCGAGCCATCCAGAAAAAAAATCACAACACTATCTCTCATTTCTCTCTCAGGGGTTAGGGCATACATCCATGTATTGGTTATGTGGATTATATGGCGTCACCTTCGGTGGCTTCGTAGGCCTTTCGAGTTATCTGCCGATTTTCTTTCATGACCAGTTTCAACTGGATATGGTCACGGCAGGAACGTTAACCGCCATCTCCGCCTTAGCGGGAAGCGTGGCTCGGCCAGTCGGAGGATTTCTTGCAGATCGCTTTGGAGGCTTCATCCTATTGCAGAGCTTGTTTGTAATCGTGACGATTTTATGCTTGGTCTCAGGGCAATTCTCCACCATCATGGGGGCTCTGGCCATGGTGTTTGGCATTATGTTGTGTTTGGGCTTTGGAAATGGGGTCGTGTTTCAAGTGGTATCCTGTCGGTTCCAGGGAATGATGGGCACGGCCTCCGGTTTGATTGGGGCGGCTGGAGGCTTGGGTGGGTTTCTCTTGCCTACCGGCTTTGGTTGGTTGAAAGATTTCACCGGGACATTTTCATCTGGTTTTCTTGCGTTGGGATGTGTTTCGGCATTAGCCGCACTTAGTGTTATGATAGTCCAACGTTCAGCTCGATTGACTCCTCCAACAACCACCTCAGGGACCTAAGGAAATCGATCATGTTAAGTGATGGGGTACGTTACGCATGACAAACGAGACTCAGGCATCAACCAACTCTCAATTTCACAACATTACCGACGCCCTGCAAGATTTCAAGGCGGGTCAATGTGTAATTTTGGTGGATGATGAGGATCGAGAGAATGAAGGCGACCTAGTCCTCGCTGCCGAACTCGTCACACCTGATGCCATCAATTTTATGGCCAAGTTCGGGCGTGGCCTCATTTGTTTAGCCTTGACCCCCGAGCGGGTGGAGGAGCTGAAGCTTCCGCCGCAAACCCAGGAAAATACCGCAACTTTTGGAACGGCCTTTACCGTGTCCATTGATGCCGCCAAAAATATCACGACGGGAATTTCGGCGGCTGATCGTGCGACCACGATCAAATTGGCCGTGAACCCGCAGGCCAAACCAAGCGATTTCGCCCGTCCAGGGCATGTGTTCCCGCTGAAAGCCCATAAGGGTGGCGTGCTCCGACGGGCCGGGCAAACTGAGGGGTCGGTAGATTTGGCTCGATTGGCAGGACTCTTCCCAGCCGCCGTCATCTGTGAAATTATGAATGATGATGGGACGATGGCGCGGGTTCCACATTTACTGGAATTCGCGAAGCAGCATCAATTGAAAATCATTACCGTGAAAGATCTCATTCAATATCGGTTGCATCGGGAAACATTTGTCAAAGAAATGGTCCGGGCCAAGCTCCCAACGAACTTTGGCCAATTTGAGGCCGTTGTGTTTGAAAATGAATTGGACGCTGGAACTCATGTAGCTTTGGTGAAGGGCCAGATTGATGCGAATCCCACACTGGTTCGGGTCCATTCTGGCTGCCTAACAGCTGATGTCTTTGGATCATTACGATGTGATTGTCGGGAACAGCTCCATCGTGCGATGGAACTGATTGAGCAAGAAGGCAAAGGGGTGCTCCTCTATCTCAATCAAGAAGGTCGTGGCATTGGCTTAACCAATAAGATTAAGGCGTATCATCTCCAGGACCAAGGGAGTGATACCGTAGAAGCGAATCTCCAATTGGGGTTCAAGGCGGACTTGCGTGATTATGGTATTGGCGCCCAAATCTTGGTGAATTTAGGCCTTAAAAATATTCGGCTCATTACCAATAATCCTCGAAAAATTGTGGGAATTGAGGGCTATGGATTAAAGGTGGTGGAACGGGTCCCAATCGAGATCGCTCCGCAGGAGTCGAATGTTCATTATTTACGGACCAAAAAAACAAAATTAGGGCACCTGCTGAATAATGTCTAAGAGGGACTTGCAGTTCCCCGAAGCAAGTGGTACGCACTGCTAACTCTGGTCATCTACCCCATACTGTCTCAACGGATTCATCATCAAGCATGAAAGTTTTTGAAGGACATCTCGATGGAAGGAATTTTTCCATCGGTATAGTCGTCAGTAAATTTAGTGAAACCGTGACCAGTCGGTTAAAGACGGGAGCAGAAGAGGGGTTACGTCAGCTGGGGACTCCCGCTGACCAGATCAAGCTTGTCCGATTTCAAGAGGCGTTTGAACTGCCCTTAATCAAAGTATGCTTCAGTTAATGGAGGCGTCGACAAATGACTAGTTCAGCGATTTCAGTGGGACACGCAAATACAGCGTCTGCAAATCATGGTTTGAGGGGGAGGAAAGGGATTCCCGCCGCACAAGCACGAGGGACGAGTCGCTTCGCAGGACTGCTGGTAATGGTACTGGCCCTTATCATTGCGGTGACCACAACGGCCTCGGCCCATGACTCCGGGTTCAACGTAAACTCCCACTTGACCTTTGTGCCGTTGGGCTCAACATACCGCGTTCTCAACAACACCGTCGGTTGTCCGGCCGGTTTCGCAGGAAAGTTCACGTTCACGGCAAGGATGATGAATGTCGCCAACGGGCCGGCGATGCCGGATCTCGATCTTCGCGTGCAGACGCTGACGAACGGCAACGTTCTTCTGGATACGCAGACCAACTCCGTGCTGGGCGCGGCGGGTGCTGTCATGGAGGTTTCCGAAACAGGGCAGTACGGGGAAGGCCTGCTCAATCCGGGCGAGTCGGTAGACGTCCCGTTCATTGTATGCCTGAGAACATTGCAACCGTTTCAGTTCTTTGTGGATGTGTTCGGCGTGGTGACGAAGCTGGTCAGCGTGACTCGCGACGGCGCGGGCGCCAATGATGACCTCGGCAACTTTCCTCAGCAGGTCGTCAGTGCGAACGGCCGTGTGGTGGCGTTTGTCAGTGTGGTGAATGATCTGGTGGGCATCGATACCAATCAATGGATCGACGTGTTCGTGCACGACATGGATGCGGGAACAACGGTACTTGGAAGTGTCAACCGGACGGGATCGAACGGTGGAAACACCTCGTCCGGGGACGTTGATATCAGCGCCGACGGCCGTCTGGTCTCGTTCTCAAGCGACGCCAGCGATCTTGTGAACACTCCGTCAGGGCGATGCAACATTCCTTCGACCGGAGGTAATGTCTTTTTGCGTGATTGGCGGGCGCAATCCACGGTGCTGATCAGCGTCGACCGCGACGGGAACTGCGGGGATCATGGTCCTGGGTCGCCTTCAATCAGCGCGGATGGCCGCTTTGTCGCGTTCGTCAGCCGCGCTGGTAACCTGACGCCGGACGATATCGTGGGCCAACAAGTGTACGTTCGCGACATGGCCACCGGAACAACGACGCTGGTAAGCGTCAAACATGGCGGGATCGCCGGAGGTAACGGCGATTCCGGAGGTCCGCGGCTGAGCGCAGATGGGCGGTTCGTGGCATTCGCAAGTCGCGCGACCGATCTCGTGGCGACGGATACGAACGGCCAATCTGATATTTTCGTGCGCGACCTCCAAAATGGGACGACTACACTGGTGAGCATCAACCACACAGGGACCGACAGTGGAAACGGCAGATCCGGAATCAATCCCGGGTCTTTGTCGGCCCATGCGCTGAGCGCCAGTGGTCGTTTTATTGTCTTTGGAAGCGTCGCAACAGACCTTGTAAAGATCCCAACCAGCGGGCTGGGTGATATTTTCGTACGTGATCTACTGACCGGTGCAACCTCACTGGTAACCGTGAACTTCACCGGCACTGGCGGTGGAAACAGGCCGACCGACGACCTTTTCAACATTCGTCCGTCGAGCATCAGCTCGGACGGCTTCGTGACGTTCTCAAGTGCGGCCAGTGACCTCGTACCGAATGACGGCAGTGGACACTCGGACGTATTCATGCGCGACTTGCAGACTGGCATGACTTGGCTCGTTAGCATCAACCATGCTGGCACAAGAGCCGGCAATGGCAGTTCTTTTCGCCCGTCCATGAGCGCCGACGGGCGCTTCGTTGCGTTTACGAGCCGGGCAGATGACTTGGTCTCATCGCCTGACGCCAACAACCAATCCCCGGCCACAGATCATCGATCAGACGTGTTCGTGAGAGACATGATAACCGGGATTACACAGTTGATGAGCGTCAACCGTTTTCTCACCGACACGGGGGCCGGCCCTTCCGGCGAACCGCTAATCAGCGCCAATGGGCGAGTCGTAACCTTTACAAGCAATTCGAGTGATCTCGTCGGCGCGGACGGCCTCCCAGGCCGCGACTTGTTCGCGCGACCGGTCCGGTAAGGGGAATAGGAATTATAAAAGGCCTTTTTGCCGGGACCGGCAAGTACTCAAGAACTCGTCAACGGATCAATCCCCGGACTGTGGGCCCTCAACTCTGCATGCTTGTGCAAATGAGCGACGCGGTGGGATCGAATGAATGGGAATACTTCTATGATCAGATCCAAGGATTCGAGACCTATCGGCTAGGCCACATCTAGGATCTTGTCATCAGGACCGACAAGGTCAAACAGCCTCCCCAAGATGCATCTTCCATCGTCTATACATTGGTCAAAGTCCAATCGAAAAGCCGTGTGAAGTCTGATACCCGTTTCACTTTGGGTCTAACCAGTCCTTCAGGGGCGTCGTATGTTACCGGTAACGCGGAATCGGGTTTTGTGATATTAGAGGAGATGAAAATTGCCTGCGCAAACAACCTGTGCGGTCAACTTGCACGACAGATTACCTCGGGAAAAGTGATCAACGGGTCGTTCATGCATGCAGATCGGTCGGGTGACACGATAGTGTTACAGTCACTGTCTCAGTAACCGACGGTTCGAAGATCTTGGAGAAAGGTGAGGCTTGATACCTGGCTATCGTAAGCATTGACAAATAAGCTCACAAATGTAGACTGAGCGTCCTTGATCTGATTCGTCGCACAACAGCGACTGTCACAAAACCTCCTTCAAATTCGGGCGTTCTCAAATATGCCTATATGGGAAAACAAGCCTCACATCGGGTGTGGGGCTTTTGTGTTTGGGAGGAAGAGGCTAGAAACACCACGACCCCTGTGGAGGTTCAAATCCAAGGGGTCGCAATGTCTAAGCAGGACACGACTCCCGCTCAAAAGCCTTAACACTATTCTCTAGCAATATCCTTGTTCAATGTAGATTGCACCACCCCTCGAAATGGGCAAGACTGCCTACCATTGTCACCCTACCTCGGGGCCTTCTAGGAGGATGTTCCTATGCCTGATCCAAAAGACCGCCAAGCCTTTCTCAATCTCTGCGAAATGGCCATCGACAATATGGATGAGATGGAAGCACTTGGGGAATTACTGGAGAAAAAAGGCCTCAATCACCAAGCAAGAAATTCTCGACCTTGCGAAAAACCTCAAACGGAAGAACCCACATGCCGACCCGCCCCACCAATCGCAGCAACCCTTCACCGCTGAGGAGAACGCTGTCATTGAACAGCTGATGAAAGTGATTCTTCGCCATGGCCTTTTTGCTGATCACGGCAAGACCCTGCTAGCGAGAACCATCCAACTTCTTGAAAGGGGCAGGCAGGCTAGGGCAAAAAAGTATTTGAATCGGTGAAGTCTCCAGCATTTATAGACTTGCCATTGCCAACATGCGTGTTCATTTTATAGAATGACATTATTCTTTATCGGATTCTCCCCCCCCCCCCCCCCCCCCCTTTCCCCCCAAATTTTCCACCCCTTTACCTTTTTTTTT
>Ga0224496_10000451_pt1 | contig 28610 bp, 23 predicted proteins | sample SF_Jul11_sed_USG_2_FD_168127 | JGI IMG/M metagenome (GOLD analysis project Ga0224496, IMG submission 168127) | Sediment microbial communities from San Francisco Bay, California, United States - SF_Jul11_sed_USGS_8_1 | ecosystem: Environmental > Aquatic > Marine > Sediment | place: USA...
TCCACCATGCGGCGTGCGTGGGGGTTCCCGTTCCAGCCGTGGGCGCACAGGTGGGCGGGGCCCGCTGCCGTATCCGAATGGGGTGAGGGCAACGGATGGGGGAGGGGCCTCCACCATGCGGCGTGCGTGGGGGGGCCCGTTCCAGCCGTGGGCGCACAGGTGGGCGGGGCCCGCTGCCGTATCCGAATGGGGTGACGGCAACGGATGGGGGGAGGGGCCTCCACCATGCGACGTGCGTGGGGGGGCCCGTTCCGTAAAACCGCCGATCGCGGGGGACCGCTTTCAAAGAACAGTGGACGGTTCCGGCCGTCCATGGCATCCATCTGCTCCGTTGGCAGGGGAAAGGTGCGCCGGGCACACGCCGATCCCGGTGGCAGGGTGGACCAGGGGCCAAACCGCCGCCCGGCACATGTGGCGATTCTGGCGCATGTGGCCGTTGGGGCGCGGATTTGATTCACAACATCAATGGGTTACACACCATGCCCCGGCCCGGTGGCGCGTGTGCCACGGGGCGCGGACGGGGAAAAATCGTGCGAATCCGCTTCGCAAATGGCAAAGCTAAACCGTGGTCCACGGTGAACCACCGGGCATAACCCGTTGACAACGTGATGGTTTTGGCCGTTTGTGGAGGGGGCGGATTTGGTTCGCAAATCAACCGGCGGAAAATGCAGAACCGGCTGAATTCGCGGGAAAAATCGCGATTGTGGTTGCGAAATAAAACACGGTGAAAAATAACGGTTTTCAGGTTCAGAACTGCCTGTTTTTGTGGGAAAAAAGCGGCGTTGTGGAGACGTTTCGCACCGTGGGTTTCGCATGTTCACGGTGGAGTCGGAACGGAATATCAATGGGTTCTGAAGGCCGGTAGCACGATTCGGATGTTGAAAGTCCGAATTTTTGGGTGAAAATTCAGAACCCATTGAAAATGTGGGATAAAAATGGCTTTGTGGAGGGGGCGGCTTGCGAAACGGAACGTGCAGAAGGGATTGAAAATGTGTTGGTTTTTGGAATTATGGGGGATTCGATTCACGGTGGGGTGCGTGTGGGCGATGGGGGGTGCCGGGGGCTGGGAAGGGGGTGGCGGTTGGAATTCATTTCATTTAACGACAAATTAAATGAAATGGAGACGGGGTGCGGGGTGGGCATTCCGGCCTCCCGGTCTGGCGTATGGGGGGAGATGATTCGTTTATAAATTCAAATGGTTATTGGCGGTTCCAGTGTGACGCAACCCCCCTCAAGCCATCCCCTCATCCGGCGCTGTCCGCCCCAGGGCCGGATGCACACACCAGCGATTGCTGCCGTGCGCGGAACTCCGAAGCACTTCGCGGGAGGCTAAGTTGCCGGTGCGTTAACGGTTTAAACGGCTGATTCTTTCCGATTGATTACCGATTGGCTCTCGCATGGTGGATGCGGGCCGGAGGGACGTGGGTGGCAGGCGCCAGAGGTGGGTGAATCGGGGTGTGGTTCCCGGAATTTCGTGAGGCGTGATTGGGTTCAGCGGAAGCTACTCCAATCCATAACGAGAATGTTCCATCTCTGAATCCTACTGATTTTTCGGGAGATTCCCTTCCCGTCCAGCATTACTTCCCAGGCGGGGTGCGCAGGGCATCGGCGAGGCCGTCCGTGTGTTCGAGAAGGGGTTGCATCGGCAGGTTCGCTCCGGTCAGATCCAGCGCGCGCGCCCCATCCGGGTGGCGGATCACCACCGCCACCGGCTCCCGGCCTCCGGCGGCCCACGCGCGGCCTTCGTGGATGTGCTGATGCAGCCACACCCGCTCCACCGGGATCAGCCAGACTCCGGCCGCGTGCAGGGGCGTGCCGGCGCGGAGCCCTGAATACGGGGGGCTCATGGGGTGCCCCGGGCGGCGGCCAGCAGGGCGCGGAGGGTGGTGGGGGAGAGCATGAACCGCGCCAGCACCCCCAGCAGCACGGCGGGCACGATGCGGACCTGGGCGTGGGCATCCATATGGAGCAGCGGCTCCGAGAATTCGGGGGTGATGGCGATGCGCGCGGTGGAGGGCAGGGCCAGCAGCGCCGCTGCGGGACCGATCAGCCCCCACAGGCGGCCGGTGTCCGCCGGGTCGGCGAGGCCCAGGCGCAGGTCCAGATCCAGACGCCGGATGTGGATGCGGTGCAGCAGGTCGCGCCCCAGACGCAGCACGCGACGGGGGAAATCCGCACTGCGTGCCATCGCCAGGGCGCGGCGGGTGCCGGAGGGCTTGCGGAGCCGGGGTTTCTTTTTCCGTTTTGGGCGAGGCGGGCGGTTCGGCCCGGGGCCGGGTGCCCGCAACGACACAACCCCCCACAGCCAGCCCACGGTCAGCCGGGTTTCCAGCCGATCGCGGCGGTGCGCGGCCACGGCCACGTCCACCGGAACCGCCAGCAGGGCGAGCAACCCCCCGGCGATGGCAACGGCCCACAGCACGGGGAGTTCAGTCCGTGTCGTGCTTGCAGCAGTTCTCGCCGCCTTTTTTGGCGGCCATTGCGCCACAGGCCTCGGCCACTTTTTCCAGCACGGACGCGGCGCCGCCCTTGATGGGCTCCACCCGCACGCCGTCGGCGTTGATGACGATCAGGGCCACCGGCTTCACGCCGCCCCCGCCGCCGGTTCCACCGCCGGTGCCTTCCTCTCCGGCCTTGGCCTTGCCCGTGCCGCCCCCGGCTCCGAAACCGAAGCCGACGCTGATGAGCGGGATGAGGGTGTTGCCCTCCACGGTCATCGGCTCGCCAACCACCGTTTTGCTGTTGAGCATGCGCTCGATCTCGGCGACGGCGGTTTTGAATAGTCCTTCTACATCCTGCATGGCGTCCTCCTTCCTCCTGGCGACGGGTCCACCGGACACAGGGGGAGGTGCCCCCCCTCCCCTCAAGCTAAGCAGAGGCCGGGGGGGCTCGCAAGGTGGCGGGCGGGGTGGAGGCCGTGGGGGAGCCGGTCACGCGCGTTCCCTAAATCCGCTACGCTTAACCCAGAGTCCTTTCCCCCGTGGAGGCCCCCATGACCGCGCCCATCCAGCACAGCTATCTGGACATTTACTCCCCGGCCCAGATCGCCGGGCTGGTGCGCGACAACGGGGTGGCCAAGGCACGGCTGGGGACGCTGCCCACCCTTACGCTGGCGGTGCTGGCCGGGGCGTTCATCAGCCTGGGGGCGGCGTTTTTTCTGCTGGTGAGCACCGGCAACAGCCTCGGCTTCGGGCCGGGGCGGATGCTGGCGGGAATCGCCTTTTCCCTGGGGCTGGTGCTGGTGGTGGTGGCCGGGGCGGAGCTGTTTACCGGCAACAACCTGATCGTGATGGCCTGGGTTTCGCGCCGCATCACGCTGGCGCAACTGCTGCGCAACTGGACGCTGGTGTATGCGGGCAACCTGGTCGGGGCGGTGGCCACGGCGGTGCTGATTCACCTGTCCGGCGTGCTGGATATCAACGGCGGGCAGATGGCGGCCACGGCGGTGCGGGTGGCCGAATTCAAGGTGGACATCGATGTTGTGGAGGCCCTGGCGCGGGGGGTGTTGTGCAATGCGCTGGTGTGTCTGGCCGTGTGGCTGTGCGCGGCGGCGGGCACGGTCACCGGCAAGGTGGTGGCCATCGTGTTTCCGGTGTCGGCGTTTGTGGCGCTCGGCTTCGAGCACTCCATCGCCAACATGTTCCTGTTGCCACTGGGCGCGCTGGCCGGGGCCGAGGGGGTTACCCTGGGCGCGGCGCTGGGCAACCTGATCCCGGTGACCGTGGGCAACATCATCGGCGGCAGCGGGCTGGTGGCGCTGATCTACTGGGTGGTCTACCTGCGCGGCGGGGAGGATTAAAAAGGGCCCCGCACGGGGGCCCTTTCCGGTCGCTTGGTGGCCGGGAACCTAGTGGTCCTTGTCGGCGCCGAAATCAAACCCCATTTTCATGGCCATCCAGCGGAAGGTGTCGAACTGCTCCCCGGTGATGAAGCCGCGCATTTCCGACAGGGCGCGGTAGCGGTAGATGCGCATCTCGGCCCGCAGGTTGGCGATTTCCCGGATCTTGGCCTCGATTTTCTTCAGGTCCTGGTTGGTGTTGTCGGCCAGGGCCTCCAGGTCCACCTCGGCCACGTCGATGCGCGCCTGAATCTGGATGGTGTCGCGCCGGTACTTGCGGCGCAGCTCGTTGAACTTTTTCCACTGGGCGTCGTCCAGCCCCAGGGCGCCCATCAACTCACTCACATCGCCGCCGCCGTGGTGGGCCACATCGTCGCCCCACTGGGCCTGGGCGTTGCCGGCACACAACAGGCCGGCCAGTGCCAGCATCCCCATCACCAGAACAATCTTCTGTTTCATCGCGTCTCCCTTGATTTCTTTTGTATCCCGGGTGCGTACAGGCGCCCCATCCCGTTCCAGCCGCTCAGGGTATCGACAAATGCCCCCTTCCCGCAAGCGGTCCGGCGGGACGGCCATTTACCCCCGTTCCCGGGCGGGTGTACCATGGTCTTTTTCCATTTCCCGGATCCGACGTGCAACCCAAACAGATCCTCATCAAGGGGGCCCGTGAACACAACCTGAAGGGGGTTGACGTGGCCATCCCGCGTGACCGCCTGGTGGTGCTCACCGGCCTTTCCGGCTCCGGCAAGAGCTCGCTGGCCTTCGATACCCTGTATGCGGAAGGGCAGCGCCGCTACGTGGAGTCCCTGTCCGCCTATGCCCGCCAGTTTCTGGAGCAGATGGGCAAGCCGGACGTGGACGCCATCGAGGGCCTGTCGCCCGCCATCTCCATCGAGCAGAAGACCACCAGCAAGAACCCCCGCTCCACGGTGGCCACGGTCACCGAGATTTACGACTACCTGCGCCTGCTGTTCGCCCGCATCGGCACCCCCCACTGCCCGGAGTGTGGTGACCCGATTCACGCCCAGACGGTGCAGGTGATGGTCGATGCGGTGCGCGAGATGCCGGAGGGCACCCGTATCCTGGTGCTGGCCCCCATCGTGCGCGGCCGCAAGGGTGAATACAAACGGGAACTGGCGGGACTGAAAAAACAGGGATTTGTCCGGGTCCGCATCGACGGTGAGGTGCGGGGGCTGGACGAGGAAATCACCCTCGACAAGAACCTGAAGCACGACATCGACGTGGTGGTGGACCGGCTGATCGTGAAGCCGGACATCAAAAAACGCCTGACCGACTCGGTGGAAACCGCCGTGCGGCTGGCCGAGGGGCTGTTGACCATCCACGTGGTGGAGGGGGAGGACCGGCTGTTTTCGGAGCGGCATGCCTGCACCAAATGCGGGGTGAGCCTGCCGGAACTGGCGCCGCGCATCTTTTCCTTCAACAGCCCGCACGGCGCCTGCCCCGGCTGCGACGGGCTGGGCAGCCACATGGAGGTGGACCCGGAATTGGTGGTTCCCAACCAGGAGCAGACCCTGGCGGAGGGCGCCATCGCCCCGTGGCGCAAGGTGTGGTCCGCCTATTTCGAGCAGGTGCTGGCCAGTCTGGCCAAACAGTACAAAATTCCGCTGAACAAACCGTGGAACAAGCTCAAGGCGGCGCACCGGCAGGTGATCCTGCACGGCTCCGGCACCGATCCGGTCACCTTCCATCTGGAAAAGGAGGGGGGCAGCCGCTATTCCTTTACAAAACCGTTCGAAGGGGTGGTGGCCAATCTGCAACGGCGCTACCTGGAGACCTCCTCCGGGCAGATGCGCGACGAGATCGGCAGCTACATGGCCAACCGCCCCTGCCCCGACTGTGGCGGCCAGCGGCTGAAGGCCATCAGCCGTGCGGTGACCGTGGCCGGCATGTCCATCGTGGAGATGACCGCCCTGTCCATCGACCGCGCCTGCGACCTGTTCACGGGGCTGGAACTCACCGAGCGGGAACGCTTTATCGGCGAGCGGGTGCTGAAGGAGATCAACGAGCGCATCGGTTTTCTGCGCGACGTGGGGCTGGGCTATCTGACCCTGGACCGCTCCGCCACCACCCTGTCCGGCGGCGAGGGGCAGCGCATCCGGCTGGCCACCCAGATCGGCTCGCGCCTGATGGGGGTGATGTATGTGCTGGATGAGCCGTCCATCGGACTGCACCAGCGCGACAATACCCGCCTTTTGAACACCCTGACCACCCTGCGCGACCTGGGCAACACGGTGATTGTGGTGGAGCACGATCAGGAGACCATCGAGGCCGCCGACCACGTGATCGACATGGGGCCCGGCGCCGGACACCACGGGGGGCGGGTGGTGGCCGAGGGCACCCCGAAGGAGATCGCGGCGGTGCCGGAGTCCATCACCGGGCAATACCTGTCCGGCAAGCGGCGCGTGCAGTTGCCGTTCCGCGAGCGCATGGCCCGGGGGCACATCGACATCATCGGGGCGCGCGAGAACAATTTGAAGAACGTGGACGTGTCGATCCCGCTGGGGCTGTTCACCTCCATCACCGGGGTGTCGGGCAGCGGCAAATCCACGCTGATTCTGGAGATCCTGCACAAGCATCTGGCGCGGCATTTTCACGGCGCGGGGGAGCGCCCCGGCCAGTGCGACGCGGTGCGCGGGCTGCACCAACTGGACAAGGTGATCCACATCGACCAGTCGCCTATCGGCCGCACGCCGCGCTCCAACCCGGCCACCTATACCGGCCTGTTCACCCTGATCCGCGACCTGTTCGCCCAGGTGCCGGAATCCCGCGCCCGCGGCTACAAGCCGGGACGGTACTCCTTCAACGTGAAGGGGGGGCGCTGCGAGGCGTGCCAGGGGGATGGGGTAATCAAGATCGAGATGCACTTCCTGCCGGACGTGTTCGTCACCTGCGAAGTATGCAAGGGGCATCGCTACAACCGCGAAACCCTGGAAATCACCTGGCGCGACAAAAACATCGCCGAAGTGCTGGAGATGGAGGTGGAGGAGGCCTTCGACTTCTTCAAGCCGGTGCCGGCCATCCGCAAAAAGCTGCTGACGCTGATGGACGTGGGGCTGGAATACGTGCAACTGGGGCAGGCGGCCACCACCCTTTCCGGCGGTGAGGCGCAACGCGTGAAGCTATCGCGCGAACTGTCCAAGCGCGACACGGGGCGCACCCTGTATCTGCTGGACGAGCCGACCACCGGGTTGCACTTTGCCGACGTGCAGAAGCTGGTGACGGTGCTGGACCGGCTGGTGGAGGCGGGCAACACGGTGGTGGTGATCGAGCACAACCTGGACCTGGTGCGCTGCTCCGACTGGATCATCGACCTGGGGCCCGAAGGGGGCGACGGCGGAGGGACGGTGATTGCCGAAGGGCCGCCGAGCCAGGTGGCGGAGGTGGCGGCCAGCCACACGGGGATGTATTTGAAGGGGTTGCTGGGGCGGTAGGAAAACGCCGGGCGGGGCGTCACCTCCCCTGGCGGATCGCGGCCAATGCCCGCCTGCGGTACACGACGATCCCCATCACCACGGCGCACGCGGCTGCAATGGCGGCGGGAAACAGCACGGTGGTCAGCGTGTAGTTCTCCAGGGCTCCCAGCACCAGCAGATTGCGGGCGGTGAACAGGGCGAAGAACAGCAGCGATTCCGAGTGGGGAACGGCATAGGCCTTCCGGACGGTGGGGCCGAACCCGAGCCCATCCACCGTGGTGAGGACCACCACCGCCCACAACGGGTCTGATGTCGCATACCAGAGGGGCAGTGCCGACATGGCGGCGCTGAAAAACAGCCAGTCCAACCGGGTGATGGTGATATCGGCCCGTTTGGCCCAGGCAAGCCCCGCCACCGCGATGGTAATGGCCCCGGACACCCCGATCGGCCACGCCCCGACGCCGCCCTGGTCCTGGAGTTGGGCCAGGAACACCGCGAAGGTGGTGGTTCCCCAGATCACCCACGAGAACACGTGGGGCCGGATGGCCCCCCTGAGGATCGACCGGATGTACGGGACGAACGCCACCAGTGTCAGCGCGATGGCGATGGCGCTCAACAACGGTTTGTATAACGGAACGTCCTGCGGCACCAGCGGATTGTACCCTATGCGGAACAGGCGGTAGCCGCGCTGCGGGGTGCGCGGGATGGTTGAATGGGGAATCGGGAAGCCGGCCGAAGTTCAGTCTGCCTGGGTGCGTACTTTCGTGGCCCCTTCCATTGGAGTACCCTTCACCCCGATTCAGCCCCCCATTTTTCGGAACCCCGCATGCTCCGACTGTCCGAAATCAAGCTACCCCTCGACCACACCTCCGCCGACCTGCGGGCGGCGATCGTCGAAAAACTGGGGATCCCCGAGAGGGAACTGGTCAATTTCACCATCGCCAAGCGCAGCCCCGATGCACGCAAGCGCGGGGCGATCCGGCTCATCTACAGCGTGGACGTGGAGGTGGCCAACGAGGCGGCGGTGCTGGCGCGGCTGGAACGCGATCCCCACGTGCGTCCGGCACCGGATACCAGCTATCAATACGTCGCACAGGCGCCTGAAACGATGCGCCTGCGGCCGGTTGTAATCGGGGCCGGGCCGTGCGGGCTGTTCGCGGCGCTGGTGCTGGCGGAAATGGGGTTCAAGCCGCTCATCCTCGAGCGTGGCAAGGCGGTGCGGCCGCGCACCCAGGACACGTTCAAGTTCTGGCGCAAGGGGGTGTTCGACCCGGAATCCAACGTGCAGTTTGGCGAGGGCGGGGCGGGGACGTTCTCGGACGGCAAGCTGTACAGCCAGATCAAGGACCGCCGGCATCTGGGGCGCAAGGTGTTCACCGAGCTGGTCAAGGCGGGGGCTCCGGAGGAAATTCTGTATGTGAGCAAGCCCCACATCGGCACCTACCGGCTGGTGCAGGTGGTGGAAAACATGCGCGCCACCATCGAACGGCTGGGCGGGGAATACCGCTTCGAGGCGCGGGTGGACGATATCGATATCGTGGACGGGCGGGTGACCGCCGTGGTGCTGGCGAACGGGGAGCGCATTGCGTGCGATCACGTGATTCTGGGGGTGGGCCACAGCGCGCGGGATACCTTCCACATGCTGCATGCGCGGGGGGTGCAGATGGAAGCGAAGCCGTTTTCCATCGGCCTGCGCATCGAGCACCCGCAGGCGCTCATCGATCGCTGCCGGTATGGGGATCAGGCCGGGCATCCGCTGCTGGGGGCGGCGGACTACAAGCTGGTGCACCACTGCGCCAACGGGCGCTCGGTGTACAGCTTCTGCATGTGTCCCGGCGGCACGGTGGTGGCGGCCACCTCCGAAACCGGGTGCGTGGTGACCAACGGCATGAGCCAGTATTCCCGCAACGAGCAGAACGCCAACAGCGCCATTGTGGTGGACGTGACGCCGGAGGATTATCCGGGCTCCCCGCTGGCGGGCATCGATTTCCAACGCCACTGGGAACAGCGCGCGTTCGAGTTGGGGGGGGGTACCTACGACGCCCCGGCCCAGCGGGTGGGCGACTTTCTGGCCGGGCGTCCGTCCACCCATGGGGGCGCGGTGGAGGCGTCCTACACGCCGGGCATCCGCCTGGGGGATTTGAGCCAGGCGTTGCCCGATTATGCAGTGGAGGCCATTCGCGAGGCGCTGCCCGCCTTCGACCGGCAGATCAAGGGGTTCGCCATGGACGACGCGCTGTTGACCGCCGTGGAGACGCGCACCTCGTCGCCGGTGCGTATCCCCCGCAACGAGGCATTTTCCAGCCTGAACACGGTGGGGTTGTATCCGGCGGGGGAGGGGGCCGGGTATGCCGGAGGCATCCTGTCCGCCGCGGTGGACGGCATCAAGGTGGCGGAAGCGGTGGTGCTGAGCATGGCGGGAAAAGAATCCGGCGAACAGCGGGGCGGAGAAATCACGGGATGATCCCTCCGCCCCGCCCCCATCGCACCCGGATGCAGCATGGGGTAATTGGGGGAACCCTACGCCGCGAATCCGAAAACCGACCCTCCGACGCCCTCGGCAGGTTGGGCCGGCTGCAGGTTGCTTGCTAAGCATAGCGGCACCCCTGTGACAGATTCGTTACCGTTTTCGAGGTTTTGCCCCGGAATCGGGTGGGGGCGTGCGGGGCAAAAAAAAGAGGCCGGGACTGAAATCAGCCCCGGCCTCACTATGTGTTCCCGACCGTAAACACTGAGTGCGCCTTTTGGCGCTTCCGATGACCGGGCGTTGCCGCAGGACATCCCCCCGCTTTTCCCACCCCTGTTCCTGACCAAACTATCCCCCAGGTTGTGACAGATTGGTTACATATTTGTGAGAAGGCGGGAAAAAAATTCGGTCTTAAAAAAGATTCTGGTGTGTTTCATTCGGAATGGCCGTGCCCCGCGCTCCGGACCAGCGCCTCGGTGGCCGCCGACGGGGTTCGTCCACCGCTTCGCCGCAGGGCGGTTTTAAACCTGCGGTACACGCCCTCCACTTCCCCTGCGCGGCCCCGCTGAATGTGGCACTGCATCAGCGCGCGGGCCACCCTCTCGGCGGCTGGTTCCACGTCCAGCACCTGCTCCAGCAATGCGGTCAGCCGTTCCGGATCCCCGTGGGTGGGAAGGTTGCTCATCAGGCGCCGCAGGCGGTCGCTCAGGCGGTCGGAATAGCTGATTTCCCAGGGGGAGTTCACGTCGCCGGACAGAAAGTGCCCCCGGTACAGGCGCAGAATCCGCTCGGCCAGCGGGAGGGGGGCCGGGTGTTCCCGTGGGCTGGCCAGGCCGGTCAGCAGGTGATCCACCATCCAGGCATCCACCCACACGGTGTTCCGGTTCAGGTGTACCCACCCCTGTTCGGCGATCACCCCATCGTGGCCGATCACCGCGCGCAGGCGATGGACTGCGGTGCGCAGGGACTGGCTGGCGGTATCGCCTTCCGCGTCCGGCCACAGGCGGTGGCACAGGCGGGTGTTGGGGGCCCCTTCCGGGCCGGAGACGATCAGCGCCCGCAACAGTTCCAGGGTTTTTTTCTTGGGCTTGTGCGACGATGGCAACAGCTGGTCATCCACCACAACGGAAAAATGGCCCAGGGTGGATACCCGCACCGGCCACGGCCAGTTCTCCGGGGTGGCCTCCAGCCCCGGCGGTTGCAGGCGGCAGGTGGAGATCACCTTGCGCGCATAGTCCGGGTCGATCCGGTGGCACAGCGCCTCGGCGCACAGGTCGGCCATCACCTCCGGGCGCATGGGCTGCATGCCGGCCAGGCCCATGCGCATTCCCAGCGAGAACGCCTTGCGCATCTCCACATGGCAGGCGTCGTGGCGTCCGGCCCGCAGGTGGAACCAGGCGCTGATCAGCCGGTGGTGGTATTTCAGCAGGGGAAACCCGGTGTCCGTGGCAATCTCGCCCAGTTGTTTCAGGTGCTCGAATGCGGCCCCGGTTTCGTCCAGTTCCGGCAGCGTTTGCGCCAGCAGTGAGTGGCACGCCGCCACGGGAAAGGGGGCCCCGGCGGCAGCGTTCACCTCCCGGGACTTTTGGGCCCCGGTCACCGCGCCCGGCAGATCCCCCGCCAGCAGTCGGTGCCATGCCTGAAGATACAGGGCATGCCCGTGCTGCACCTGCATCTCCGGCGGCGACAGCCGTTTACACTCGTCCACATGGGCGGCTGCCTGCTTCAGATGCCCCATGGCCATTTCCGGGTAGGCGGCAAAGGCGTGAATCAGGTGCAACTGGCCCACGGCGCCGTGTTCCCGGGCAATCCTCAGCCCCTCGTTGGCGGTGTCCACCGCGTCTTCGTAGCGGCCGTGCATCCAGTGGAATTCCGCCTCGGCCACGCGCCAGGTGGCGGCGGTGGCGGGGTCCACCTGCCCCCCGTGAACCGCCTCCCGGGTGGCGTCGATCAACCGCTCCATGCGGTACAAGTGGCCCGACCAGCCGAAGCGCAGCACCAGCACCGAACTGAGCAGGGCGCGCAGGGTGGGGTTGGGCAACTGGTCGAACAGGCGTTCGGCGCGGGTCACCCATTCGTCCATGAGCGGGTGGCCGGGAAAGCGCCAGCTTACCGGGAACATCAGGGTGGCGGCCATGCGCAGTTGCGTTTCCGGCGGCAGTTCGTCCGCCCTGCCGGACAGGGATTGAAGTCTTTCCATCCACGGGTCCAACGCGTCGAAATCCCGCCACAGAAACAGAAAGGTTTCGGCGAATCCGGCCCAGGCCAGAAACTGCCCGTTGAGGTCGTCCGCTTGGGCAAACAGGTCGAACGCCCGTTCCTGAAAGGCCCGCGACGCCACCGGGTCGGCCAGCGCGCGGCAGGCGCCGCTCCAGTAGGCCAGCCATGGATCGGTGGAAACCGCATCGTCCGGTAGCGCGTCCAGCCAGGTGTGCACGGTGGCCAGCCGCCCCTGGGCGGCCAGTCCCGGGGCGCGGGTTTTGACCAGTGCCGCAAGGCGCGCGGCATCCCCTGCCGCCATCAGGCAGGCGGCCGCGTCCTCGTAGGCGCCTTCCGCGCCCAGCAGGTCGGCGGCGCGCATTCGCAACAGGGAACGTTCGGCGACGGACAGGGTGCTTTCCGCGCGTTCCAGCAGGAACTGGCGGAACAGGGGGTGAAACTGGTAACTGACCGGCCGTTCGCTGTGCCGGTAGGTGAAAAAACCGCTGTCCGCCAAGCGTGCCAACACGGTGCCCGCCTTGGCCCCGCCACACAGGGCGGTGGCGGCCTTGTGGGAGATGCGCGGCGGCAGGGCGCAGCGCACCAGCACGTCGCGCACCCGCTGGTCGAACCGCTCGTACACCTCGTGGGCGAAGTAGTCGAACACCGCCTGCTGGGAGGCGGAACCGGGCTCCAGCGCGGCGCCGTCGCCGTTCGCGTTCGGGTCGTCCGCCAGCAGCACCACACCGGCCGCCCACCCGCCGGTGCGCCGGTACAGGTTGTGGGCTGCTTCGGGGGCGATGTCGCCTGCATCCCCGCCCCGGGCAAGGGCCGCCATGGTGGCGGTTTCTGTTTCGGACAGGCGCAGGTCGTCCCATCCCAACTGGGCCATGCGCCGTCCGGCCCGCAGGCGGGCCAGCGCGGGCGGGGGATCGGTACGGCTCAGCACCAGTACCGTGACCCCTGCCGGCACCGCCTCCACCGCCTCCGACAGCAGGGTGCCGAGAGAGGAGCCGGATACCTCGTGAAAGTCGTCGAATACCACCATGGCGGGGAGCGTCAGCCGGGCGCACAGCTCTTCAAAAAATCGCCGTGTGAAGGTGCCCATGCCGCCCAGGTATTGGGGGGTGAACTCCGGAAGGTGCAGTTTTTTACGGGGCTGGGCCTGCCGGGCGGCGGCGGACAGGTAATGAAAAAATGAGGCCGGATCCGCGTCGCCACCGTCCAGATGGTGCCAAAGCACCGTCAGCGGGCGGGCCCGCGCATAGCTGGCTGCCAGGGTGGTCTTGCCCGCTCCGGCGGGAGCCGTCACCCACACCAGCGGCAGACCACGGGCCGTGTCCAGACGGTCGAACAGTGCTTCCCGGGGCAGGGTTCCGGGCAGTTCCGGAATCGACACTTTGGCGGTGGAGGGCTCGGAACGCATTGGACTCGATTGTGCCATTGCCTGATCCCCCATTCGCTTATCCAACTGCGCCACCGTAGCCAAAACCAGACCAAAAAGACAAGAACGGATTGATTTCTGACCGTTTACAAACAGAGGGCCGGTGGCGGGTGGCACGGGGCAAAGGCGTGCCAATTCAGGCGAAGAGGGCATTGCCTCCCTTTGTGAATGAACCATACAAAATTGTTGTAAACGCTTCGAAACGGGATGGGGCGTGTCGTTTTCCGGTGGATTCCGCCCACCCCGGTCGGTCCCTGTCGGAAATTGTTCAATAATTGTTTTTCCAATTAAAAACATATGGATGTGTGTGCCCCGGAGGGTTTTTCCGGTGCTTGCTCCAAAAATGGCACACCCATTGCGCAAGGACCCATGCGAACGGTGCTCCCGCCCGGTACATCCGGGCTGTTCAGGGGCGCACCGGACGTTGTCATTCTGGAAACATTCGATCGGCAGGATCGGGAGGAACGAGGTTATGTTTTTGAAAAAATTCGAGATTATCCGCCGCCGGTCGCGCGCGGTACTCGCCATGCTGGCGGTCACCCTGCTGTTGCCGCTGGCATTCGGGGTCACTGGCGCCGGGGCGGAAGACACCGTGCCCACCATTGCCGGCAACGCCGAGGCCATCGCCACGGTGCAAACCAACGCGGATTACATCTGGACCATCACCTGCGCGGCACTGGTGTTTCTGATGCAGGCCGGGTTCGCCATGGTCTGCGGTGGTTTCACCCAGGCCAAAAACGTGGGCAACCTGATGATGAAGAACCTGTTCGACTTCTCCTTCGGGGCGTTGGCATTCTGGGCGGTGGGCTTCGGCCTGATGTTCGGCACCGCGCCCAACGGGTGGTTTGGAACCGACGGGTTTTTCCTGTCTGGATGGGAGGCCACAGGGGACCCCTGGGTGCTCTGCTTCTGGATGTTCCAGGTGGTGTTCGCCGCCGCCGCCGCCACCATCGTGGCCGGGGCGGTGGCCGAGCGCATCAAGTTCCGCGCCTACATCGCCTACAGTCTGGTGGTGGTCGGCTTCATCTATCCGGTGTTCGGAAGCTGGGCCTGGGGCTCGCTGCTGAACGGCAGCGGCTGGCTGGAAGGGCTGGGCTTCATCGACTTTGCCGGGTCCACCGTGGTCCACTCGGTGGGCGCCTGGGTGGCGCTGGCCGGAGCCATCGTGGCCGGTCCGCGCATTGGCAAATACGGTGCCGACGGCAAGCCCCGCGCCATTCCGGGGCACTCGCTGCCGCTGGCGACGCTGGGCATGTTCCTGCTGTGGTTCGGCTGGTACGGCTTCAACGCCGGTTCCACCACCGCCGCCAGCACCGACATCGCCCTGATCGCCGTGAACACCACCCTGGCCCCGGCGGCCGGTGCGGTGGCCGCGATGATCGCCAGTTGGTTCCTGTTCAGGAAGCCGGACCTGGGTATGTCCATCAACGGCGCCCTGGGCGGACTGGTGTCGATCACCGCGGGCTGCGCCAATCTCACCCCGGGCAGCGCGGTGCTGGCCGGTCTGATCGGCGGCGTGCTGGTGGTGTTCAGCGTGATGTTCTTCGACCGCATCCGGGTGGACGATCCGGTGGGCGCGGTATCGGTGCATGGCGTCTGCGGTGCCTGGGGCACCCTGGCGGCGGGGCTGTTCAACGCGGACGGTTTCTCGATGGCGCAGATCGGCGTGCAGCTGATTGGCATCGGTTCCTGCTTCGTGTGGGCCTTCGGCACCGGCTTCATCCTGTTCAAGGTGATTTCCGCCACCATCGGCCTGCGGGCGTCCCGCGAGGAAGAGCTGCAGGGGCTGGATATCTCCGAGCATGGGTGTCAGGGATATCACGACCTGACCATGAGCAACATCAAATAACGCAAGCCGGGTACAATAGGGCGATTTTGCCGCCCGGCATACCGTGTTTGGAACCCTGACGGGAGTGAGAGAAAGCAATGAAGCACATCGAGGCAATCATCAAGCCGTTCAAGCTGGATGAAGTAAAAGAGGCCCTCAACGAGGTGGGCGTGGCCGGCATGACCGTGACCGAGGTCAAGGGCTACGGACGCCAGAAGGGCCACAAGGAGATGTACCGCGGAGCCGAGTACTTCGTGGACTTCATCTCCAAGGTGAAGGTGGAGGTGGTGGTGGCGGACGATATGAGCGCCAAGGCGGTGGACGCCATCGTGGCCGCCGCCCGCACCGGCAACATCGGCGACGGAAAAATCTTTGTCCGCACCGTGGACGAGGCGATCCGCATCCGCACCGGCGAAAAGGGCGGCGACGCCCTGTAAACGAATCCGGCGGGGCCGCATCTTCCAGGCGGCAGCGGCCCCGCCGGTTTCCGTTTACAACCGTTCCCCATGAATCCCCGCAAACGCGCATTAGCCAGCAGCGAGGAACAGCGCACCCGCTACAAACTGCGGGAGCTGACCTGCCTGTCCAAGATCGGCGAGGCCCTGGGCGCTCCGCTGGAACTGGAATCCATCGCCCACCGGGTGATGGAAATTCTCTACCAGGAGATGGGCATGACCCGCGGCACCCTGGCCCTGGTGGACGAAGACAGCGGCGACATCGTGATCGTGGCCGGTCTCGGCATGAGCCCGGAGGAACTGGCCAAGGGGCGCTACCGCCCCGGCGAGGGCATCATCGGCCGGGTGGCCGTCGAGAACCGGCCCATCATCGTTCCCAACGTGGGCAAGGAGCCCGGATTTCTGGACCGTACCGGCGCCCGCGCCGGGGTGGCCAAGGAGGATCTGGCCTTCATCGGCGTGCCGCTCAAGTTCAAGGGGCGCGTGCTGGGGGCGCTCACCGCCGATCGCCTGTTTGATGACAAGACCGTGTCGCTGGAGGAGGACCTGCGGGTGCTCACCACCATCGCCGCCCTGTTCGGTCAGGCGGTGGAGCTGCACCGGCTGCACCGGGAGGAAACCCGGGCCCTGCAAACCCAGGCCGACAACCTGGAAGCCCAACTCAAAGCCCAGTTCCGCATTTCCGACATGGTGGGCAACAGCCCGCTGATGGAGCAGGTGTATGAGTCGGTGGCCAGCGTGGCCACCAGCCGCGCCACCGTGCTTTTGCGTGGCGAAAGCGGCACCGGCAAGGAGGTGGTGGCGCGCGCCATCCACGCCAACAGCCCCCGCGCAAGGGAGCCTTTCGTGCGCGTCAACTGCGCCGCGCTGCCGGAAACCCTGCTGGAAAGCGAACTGTTCGGCCACGAAAAGGGCGCCTTCACCGGCGCCGCCACCACCCGCAAGGGCCGCTTCGAACTGGCGGACGGCGGCACCCTGTTTCTGGACGAGATCGGCGACATTTCCCCCACCACCCAGGTCAAGCTGCTGCGCGTGTTGCAGGAGATGTCCTTCGAGCGGGTGGGGGGCAACGAGACCATCCACGTGGACGTGCGGGTGGTCACCGCCACCCACCGCAACCTGGAGGCGTTGATCGCCGAAAACAAGTTTCGCGAGGATTTGTATTACCGGCTGAACGTGGTGCCGATCTTTCTGCCGCCCCTGCGCGAGCGGAGCGAGGACATCCCGCTGCTGGTGGAGCATTTCCGCCGCCGCTTCTGCACGGAGAACGACAAAAAACTGCAATTTTCCGAGGCCGCCGTGTGGGAGCTGATGCACCACAACTGGCCGGGCAACGTGCGCGAGCTGGAGAATGCGGTGGAGCGGCTGGTGGTGATGTCCCCGGAAGGCACGGTCACCGGCGAAGCCGTGTCCCGCCTGTTGAGCCTGATGCCGTCCCGTGGGGTGTCCGTTCCCCTGTCCGGGGTGATGGAGGCCCGTGCCCCGCAAGCGCCGCCCGCCGGGGAACCCCCGATCAGTGTCCCGCGAGGCGGCGGGCGCCGCTCCCTGCGGGACGGGGTGGAGGCGATCGAGCGGGAGGAGATTCTGGCGGCGCTCACCCGCTGCGGCTGGGTGCAGGCGCGGGCGGCGCGGCTGCTGGGCATCACGCCGCGCATGATTGGCTACAAGATCAAGAAGTACGACCTGTCGCCGGACGACCCGGCGGTGCTCCCCGCCACCCGTGGAGACGGCGCGGGCGACTGATTTTCGGCTCGCCCCCCCCTTGCCATTCCACGCCCATTGGGTATAATTGCGTGCTCCGCCGGAATTGACCGATAAGACCTCCGGCGGCACACATACAGGGTTATTCCCCGGTAGCTCAGTTGGTAGAGCAGGTGACTGTTAATCACCTTGTCCGTGGTTCGAGTCCACGCCGGGGAGCCATTCTTGCCAGGTGTAGAACCGCTCGGGGTTTGGTAACCGGTACCAAACCTCGACGGTATCCCGGCCATTTAAAAGCACTTTCTGCACCAGCAGGTGGAGGAGGTGCTTTTTTTGTGCGTTGGTGCCGGCAGCGATGACCTTGTCGAACCGGGCCACCAGTTCGTGGAGGAAGTCCCGGTTGAGCGGCGGCAGGTCCAGCCGCTCCCGCTGGTCCTCGATGTCCTGTCGCTCCGCCTCCAGTTCGTCCAGGCGGACCTTGAGCCCTTCGATCTTGCCTTCCGCCGTTTCCGGCTTCATCCGCCCATCCTCGAAAGCAGTGAAGTAGCAGTCGATGCGCTTTCGGGTGTCGGCCATCTCGGTTTCCACCTTCTTCACCTCCGAGTCCAGGTCCGGCTTCTCGACGGACAACTGGCTGTTGGCCTTCTCCCACACCCGCGCCAGTAGCTGCTCGTCCTGGAGGATGGTCTTCACGTCCTGGACCAGAGCCTTCTCCAGTGGTTCGGCCCGGATGTACTCTTGCCTACATTCCAGCCCCCGCATTCGCTTCGAGCAGACGTAGTAGGGGGTGTAGACGCCGTTCTTTGTACCGCCACCACCATACATGGGGGCATTGCAGCGTCCGCAACGGACGACGCCGGTGAACAGCCGATCATCCCCGTTGTTGAACTGGCGTCCCTTGCTGTCGGCAGCGCGCTGGTTGAGGATGCTGCGCACCTTCTCGAAGGTCTCCTCCGGCACGATGGGTTCGTGGTGACCGTCGTGAACCTTCTGCTTCCAGCGGAGCTTGCCCATGTAGATGGGGTTCTGAAGGACGTTCAGGACCACCTGCTTGGCCCATTTGCGGCCCGCTCGGGTACGGTAGCCGGCCTCGTTGAGGGCGCGGCCAACGGAATAGGCGCCCTCCCGTCCCACCGTGTACATCTTGAAGATCTTGCGGATCAGTACCGCCTCTTCTTCGTGGATGACCAGGTTCTTGCTGTCATCGAGCCGGTAGCCGTACGGCACCGTGTGGCCGACAAACTTTCCGTCCTTGGCCTTCTTCTCCATTCCCACCTTGGTCCGCTCCACGATGGTGGCGTGCTCGAACTCGGCAAACACCCCGAGCATCTGCAACATCATCTTGCCGGCGGCGTTCTCGGTGTCAAACGGCTCGGTGATGCTCTTGAGTACCACCCCGCAGCGGGTGAGTTCCTCGACCATCCGGGCAAGCTCGTGGACCTTGCGGGAAAGCCGGTCGACCCGGAACACTAGCAGGGCATCGAAACGGCCCGACTCGGCGTCGAACAACATTTGCCCTAGGCCGGGCCGGTTCATGTGGGTGCCGGACTCCATATCGCGGTAGACCTTGCCCATGTCCCAGGCGTCGCCGTAGTGGGCCTTGCAGTACGCCTCCAGGCGCTCGGTCTGGGCCGGCAGGGAGTACTTCTGGTGGTCTTCATCGGTGGAGATGCGGATGTAGAAGGCGATGCGGGGGTGCTTGGTCTTGGCGGGCGCCGGTAGTGTGGCGGTTCTGGCGATCATGTCATTTCCTCCTGTCCCACAACACATACCAGCGATCCGGAGAGGACATCAAGGCGACACCTTGAAGCCAAACGCTGATAAGGAGTATAAACACCAAAAAGGTGGACTTGAACCACCCGAAACGCAACACGGCACCCCAGGTGCCGGAGTGGGAGTAGTGTCATGGCCCGAGGGCTGATCAAGGGAATTACGAAGCGTCAGGCGGACGCCCTTGAGTTCATCAAGAAATACGTCCGGGAGCACGATGTGCCGCCAACGATGGCCGAGATCGCGGCCGCGCTGTCGATTACGCCGCCGTCGGTGCTAGACCTGCTGGCGTCGCTGGAGCGGAAGGGGTTTATCGACCGGCGCAGGGCAATGGGCCCGCGGGCGATGAGGGTGTTGTCCCCCCGAGGAACCGGTCGCAGAAAGCGGGGCATGATGCCGACCACCGATGATGGTACGGCTTGGGTGTCCATCGTCGGCCGGGTGGCCGCCGGTGAACCAATTTTGGCGGAGGAAAACATCGTTGGCCGGGTCCGCATCGATGCCCTGGTTGCCCGTGGCCAATGCTTCGCCCTGGAGGTCGACGGCGATAGCATGGTGGACATCGGCATCCCGGATGGCGGGCTGGTGATCGTTCGCCAGCAGCCGGTAGCGGAAAACGGCGATGTGGTGGTAGCGATGGTGGACGGCGGCGAAGCGACGGTGAAGCGGCTGTTCATCAATGACGAGCGGATCGAACTGAGGCCGGAGAACGAGAAATACAAGCCGATTCCGGTTGGCCCGGATTCGGACCTGAAGATATTGGGAAAAGTTATAGGCGTAAGAGAAAGGAATGGTTGATGAAGGAGATGACGATGGGGGCAGTGGAGCCGGAGCCCGACCAACCACCGGCGAGTTACTGGGAAGCCGACCTGGAGGTCAGCCGGGGCCAGATCCTGGAAGATGCATCACAGGATGGTTACCTGTCCGAGTGGATCGGAAAACTCCCCGGCCGGCCGATCGGTATGCTCTGCCGGATCTTGGGGGTGGAACCCGGCGGGTCGGTCCAACGTAAGAAGGACGCGCTTCGGGAACGACAAAACGAACTTCTGCCCTACCTTCTGGTTGATCGCTTCGCCTTCCGCAGGTCAAAGGTCGCGACGGCGGATATCGCCGAACAGGTGCTATCCGAGGAGGAGCTCGATCTCTGCCGAAAGGGCGAGGACGAATACGACATCACCGCGCTCCTGTTCGCTGTTTTTCACCGACGCTGGCAGGACCTGCGCACGGTGTTTCACCTGGATAAGATCCATAAGAGCGGCTTTGCCCGCATGAGCCTGAATGGCGCAGGGAAACCGCCCGCTCAGACATTGGGCGACTATCTGAAGCCGGAGACGCTACGTGGTCTCCTGAAGTCCTTCGATCACGCCCAGGGTCCGGGCCGGCGCAGTGAGCTGCGGGACGTCATCGTTCGGGGCGACCGCCACATCGTGTTTGTGCGCCGGGGGGAGCGGCCGGACCTGATCATGCAGAACCAGGCTGTCGTCCACGGCTTCCGGCCGGAGTGGATCGTCCTCGATTTCGATGATGACGCCAAGCACGTGAATATCTCCTCGCACAGCGTGAGCGAGCCCCTGGAGATCGCCAACCGGATCGCCTCCGGATACTTTGGACACGCCTGCGAGTACGACAACCAGATTGAGGTTACCTACGAGAAGCAGCTGGAGATTCTGCTGGGTCAACTGATCGACGAGCAGGTGGACGAACTGTCGTTTGTCGAGATCGTGGTGGCGAATAGTCTCCTGGACGGCGCCTCGAAGATAAGGCTTTCGGATGCGGCCTCCGTCTGTCGGTCGCTCCGGCACTTCGGAAAAGCCGTGGGGAATCTCCTCACTACGATCACGCAGATCGAAAGCATCAAGGTGGGATACCTGGGCAAGCGGGTAACCCTCCTGTTTGAACAAGATGACGCCGTCGGTGAATACATCGTGCGGTACTCAGATCACCGCCTGAACGGCCTGGAGCGCAGGTCGTTCGAGGCCTACATGAAGCGAACCCATGGCATCACGACCCTCTCGACGGAAAAACGGTACAAACGGTAATCGGGATGCGTTCGGGCAACTGCTTCGGGACGGTGTGATCACATCCGACCCGTCGCCGGCGGTCGCCGAAGCCGCACGAGCACTGGAGTTGCTCGGGTTGGTCGAGGTCCATCCTCAGACCTACGTCCAGTGCGCAAACCCGAAGGACCGGGACTTCCCACCGCGAAATCGGCACTGTCGTGGACAGATCTACGTCGATCAAGTGATGGATGAGGCGGGGCACGAATACCGGTGTCCCGACTGCGAACGGCCGGTGTTCCCATCGACCGGGAAACAACGCCACCCTGAAATACGGACCCACGTCTCCCAACCGGGGGTACAGTCATTCGTCAACACCCGCCTCATGAATCTCGAGGTGGGCGTAAAGCAACTGGCGGATGGCGTGTTCAAAGTCGACCTGGACGGGATGGGCGTGGTGGTTTGCATTGCCGATCACTGCGCAGAGGAACGCTACCTCACCCGGGACTGGGCGACCATCACCCCCACCTGTTACATCGTGGTGAATCCGCAAAACCTCGCGGAACGGTTCCTCAAGGAGGAGTGGATCACGGCTGTCTTGCTGGCGGACATTGCCGCTGGCGCGGTGGATTTGGAGGAGACGGTTCGGCGTGTGGCCAAATCGGGTTCACCGTCCATGGTGGCAAGGGCATCGGTGCCGATATACACAAAGGAGGTTTTGCCGATCATGGCGAAGCCGGTGACGCCTCCCGTTCCCGGACGTCGGTTCACTGTGGAAGTCGGCCCCAGGGCGGTTCGGATCGATGGCTTACCGGCGCTGGCCGCCCAGGCGGACGCACAGTTCCAAGTATTTTCCATCCTGAGGGAGCGGTTTCTTCAGGATCTACTGAACGGCGCCTCCCCCGACGCCTTCCGCACCATCACCCTGGCGGAGATCGTATCGGAGTTGGAACGGCGCCAAGACGGGACGGTCGAAGATGTGACCTCGGTCCGCCGCACGATCAACCGCCTTCAGGAAGGGTTCGAGAAGAAGATTAAGAAGGGGCTGGGCTTGCCCATCGACCGGGAGGATGTCGTCCAGACGCTCTCCTGGCAGGGCCAGGGCGATGAAGCCCATGGCTACCGCATCAACCCGTTCACCGTTGCCATTCGCCCGTTCCAGGTGGACGACCGGTAATCTACCCTTCCGGCAGCTCCGTTCCCTGGTTCATGATGGCGACGTATCCGGTGTAACCAAACAGTCGGTTGCGCTTCCGCTCGGTCAACTCGTGGACGATGCCCAGGCGCTCCAGGTGCCCCAGGCACTTGTTGACCGTCGCGGCGGTAATGCCGGTTTTCTCCACGAGCCAGCCGGATGTGGCAATGGGGTGCTCCAGCAGTGCCTCGTGAACCCGAAGGGTTGATGGGGCCGAGCGCCCCAGTCCTGCAACCTTGGCACGATCCTCATTGGCGAGAGCAACCAGCTGCTGAGCGGTTTCCACCGCCTGGGTGGAGGTGAAGATCACCGCCTCGGCGAAGAAATCGATCCACGCCTCCCAGTCTCCGGTCAGGCGAACATTGTCGAGTAACTCGTAGTAGTACTGGCGGTGGGTCTTGAAATAGAGGCTCAGGTAAAGCATCGGCTCCCGAAGCACCTGTTGCTCGCAGAGCAGTAGCGTGATCAGCAGCCTGCCGAGGCGCCCGTTGCCGTCCAGGAACGGGTGGATGGTTTCAAACTGCACATGGGCCAAAGCGGCCTTGAGCAGCACCGGCGTCGGTTCCGGCTGGTCGTGCAGGAATGTTTCCAGGTTCCCCATGCACTCGATCACCCGGTCCGGCGGTGGCGGCACAAACGCCGCATTGCCCGGCCGGGTCCCTCCAATCCAATTCTGACTGCGGCGAAACTCCCCGGGTGACTTCTTGCTGCCCCTCCCCTTGGAGAGCAGGACTTCATGAATCTCCTTGATCAGGCGCAGCGATAGTGGGAAACCGTCCGTCAGCCGCTTGAGGCCGTGGTTCAGGGCGGCAACGTAGTTGCTGACCTCCTGGACATCATCCAGGGGAACGCCCGGCTCCTGTTCCAGTTCGAACAGCAGAAGGTCGGAGAGTGAGGACTGTGTCCCCTCGATCATGGAGGAGAGCACCGCCTCCTTGCGCACGTACATATAAAGGAAGAGCGGCGTGTCGGGCAGAAGGGTCGAGACGCTGTCCAGCCGTCCCAGCGCCAGCAGCGCCTGGTCGAATTTTTCCCGCAACTCCGGTGTCCAATCGACGGGCGGCCGGGGTGGCAGGGGGGTGGGCACGAAGGCTCGGGCTTTCTCTCCCACCGTCGAGATGGTGACGTATTTCCCCTGGAGTTTCCGCTTCATGGCTTGTGGTCCGATCCTAAAATAGTGCCCGCCGTTATTTTACGGTATGGCGAAAACATAAAATAAAGCGCCACGTTCATTTAATCAAGCGGATATCCGGGTAAAAAACGGCGCGCAACCCCCTCTCAGACGCCTTCAACGGGCTCCCCAGTTATCACCGAGGAAACTTTTTCGGCCAGATAACGCCCGTTTTACAAGGGTTTCCGGGAGAACTGTCTCAAACTTTTTCAAACTGTCTGATGGTTTTCCCAGCCTCCAACCAGGCGGTGTCGCGAAATTCTGGCCCGTTCGTAACTACCTGAAAATACACGGCCAACGATTTTCCCTCCGAGCCGCTTTCGGACTCGCCGGGGTGCGTCTTCGGGAGAACTGTCTCATCCGTTTTTGAACTGTCCTCAACTTTTCCGAGGCCGGAAAACACCATGAGCCCAGGAAACACAGCGCCCCCGAGGCGCCCGCTGGGAGGACAGATTGGTGCAGACGGATAAACCCCCATTTGAACTGACACGGCACACCCGCCAGCTCACGCCCAAACAGGCGGATGAGGTGGTGGATGCCGTGGCGGACCTGATCGTGTCCTTCCTGAAAACAACTGATGCCCCCGCCACCGGGTGGGACAGGAAGAAGGAAACGATCGATGAGTAGTCAGACCGGCGCGGTAGCGCCAGAGGAAACGGAAACCCAACCCAAGAGCGAGTGGCTGGAAAACCTGGTGGCGAGCCATACCACCAAACCGCGCCTGCCCATCATCAGCGCCGACGATCGGCTGGCCGAGGCCCGAGGCGTGAAGGGGGTTCTGGAAGGCAAGAGCGGCATCGGCAAGACCAGCCAGCTGTGGACCCTGCCGCCGGAAAAGACCCTGTTTTTCGACCTGGAAGCCGGCGACCTGGCGGTGGACGGCTGGGCCGGCGACACCATCCGGCCGCGTACCTGGCAAGAGTGTCGCGACTTCGCCGTGTTCATCGGCGGGCCCAATCCGGCGCTGCGGGACGAACAGCCGTACAGCGAGGCCCACTACGAGGACGTCTGTAAGCGCTTCGGTGATCCGGCGGTGCTCGACAAGTACGAAACCGTGTTCATCGACTCCATCACCGTGGCCGGCCGCCTCTGCTTCCAGTGGTGTACGGGCCAGCCTCAGGCGGTATCGGAAAAAACCGGCAAGCCGGACATGCGCGGCGCCTACGGGCTCATGGGCCAGGAGATGATCGGATGGCTCACGCACCTGCAGCACACCCGCCGGAAAAACGTCTGGTTCGTCGGGATCCTCGACGAGAAGCTGGACGACTTCAACCGGCGAGTGTTCAGCCTCCAGATTGAGGGCGCGAAGACCGGCCTGGAACTTCCCGGAATCGTCGACGAGGTCATCACCCTGGCCGAGATCAAGGACGATGACGGCGCCACCTACCGGGCGTTCGTCTGCCAGACCTTGAACCCCTGGGGCTACCCCGCCAAAGACCGCTCCGGCCGCCTCGACCTGGTCGAGGAACCGAACCTCCAAAAGCTGATGGAGAAGATCCAGAGCCCCGGGCGTCCCGCCCCGGAGCGCCTCGACTTCACCAGCCCCGCCGCCACCCCTACCGCATAAGGAATACCAACAATGAGTACCTGGAACGACTTCAACAACGCCGACGACCAACAGTCCTACGACCTGATCCCCAAGGGCACCCTCGCCAAGGTACGGATGACCCTCCGTCCGGGCGGATACGACGATCCCAACGAGGGCTGGACCGGCGGCTACGCCACCCGCAACGACAAGACCGGTTCCGTCTACCTGAACGCCGAGTTCGTGGTGACGGAGGGACCGTACGCCCGCCGCAAGGTCTGGTCCCTGATCGGTCTGCACAGCGGCAAGGGCCCGGAGTGGGCCAACATGGGCCGCGCCTTCATCAAGGGCATCCTCAACTCCGCCAGGGGCGTTCACCCGAGCGATGAGACTCCCCAGGCGCAGAACGCCCGGCGCATCTCCGGTTTCGCCGACCTGGACGGCATCGAGTTCGTCGCCAAGCTCGATTGGGAGAAGGACGCCAAGGGTGACGACAAGAACGTCGTCAAGCAGGCCATCGCCCCGGACCACAAGGAGTACGGGACGGCGATGGGGGCGGTATCGGCACCCGCTCCGACACCTGCCGCTTCCACTCAGGCCACCTCCAACGCTGGCCGGCCCAGCTGGGCTCAGTAGTGCCATGATCCTCCGACCCAGACAAAAACAGATGGTGGAGCGCTCCGTGGGGGCGCTCCACCAGTACGGCGACACCCTGGCGGTGGCACCCACCGGCAGCGGCAAGACCATCGTGCTCTCCTCGGTCACCGGAAAGCTGCTGGGTGAGCCCGGCGCCAAGGCCTGCATCCTGGCGCACCGGGATGAGCTCACCGACCAGAACCGGCAAAAATTCCGGCGGGTGAATCCGGGCATCGACACTTCCGTGTTCAACGCCAAGATGAAATCGTGGGACGGTCAGGCCACCTTCGCCATGGTGCAGACCCTGTCGCGGGAGGTGAATCTCAAGCAGATCCCATCCCTCGACCTGCTGGTGATCGACGAGGCCCACCACGCCACGGCGGACAGCTACCGGCGGGTGATCGACCGGGTGCGGGACCGGAATCCGAACGCCAAGGTCTACGGCGTGACCGCCACCCCCCAGCGGGGCGATGGCACCGGCCTGCGGCACGTGTTCAGCAACGTCGCGGACCAGATCAGCCTGGGGGAGCTGATCGCTTCGGGGCACCTAGTGTCGCCCCGCACCTTCGTCATTGACGTGGGTGCCCAGGAGGCCCTCAAAAACGTCAAGCGCAAGGCCATCGACTTCGACATGGACGAGGTGGCGGCGGTGATGAACAGCCGTCCCATAAACGATGCGGTGGTGCACCACTGGCGGGAGAAGGCGGCGGACCGCAAGACCATCGTGTTCTGTTCCACCGTGGCCCATGCGGAGGCGGTCTGCGACGCCTTCAATCATGCCGGCATCGAGGCGGTGCTGATCCACGGGGAGCTGTCCGAGCAGGAGCGCCGGGCGCGGCTTGCCGACTACGAGCGCGGCGATGCCCAAGTGGTGGTGAACGTAGCGGTGCTTACCGAGGGCTACGACTACACCCCCACCGCCTGCGTGGTGCTGCTTCGGCCCAGTTCCTACAAATGCACCCTGATCCAGATGGTCGGCCGGGGCCTGCGCACGGTGGATCCCAACGAGTACCCGGGAATGGTCAAGAGCGACTGCATCGTGCTGGATTTCGGCACCGCCACCCTGATGCACGGGTGCCTGGAACAGGACGCCAGCCTGGAGGATCGGGATAAGGAGGACCGGGATGCCCCGTCCAAGGAGTGTCCGGAGTGCGACACGATTCTGCCGGCCCGGGTGGCCGAATGTCCGGTGTGCGGGTACGAATTCAAGGGCCACGACAAGGGCTGTCTGACCGACTTCGTGATGACGGAGATCGACCTCTTGGCCCGGTCCAACTTCCTGTGGGTGGATCTGTTCGGCGCCGAGGATGCGCTGATGGCCGCCGGGTTCAAGGGGTGGGGCGGGGTGTTCTTCCAGGACGGTCGCTGGTACGCCGTGGGTGGTGCGAAGGGGTATCGACCTCGCCTCCTGGCCATTGGCGAGCGGATGGTCTGTCTGGCGGCCGCAGATGACTGGTTGAACGATCACGAGTCCATCGACTCGGCCCACAAGACCCGGAGCTGGCTGAACCAGCCGCCCACCCCGGCGCAACTGCGCTACCTGCCCCCGGAGTGCCGGGCCGACTTCGGTCTGACCCGCTACCAGGCCTCCTGCCTGATGACCTTCAAGTTCAACAAGCGGGAGATCCGTGAATTGGTGATGGCGGCGGGTGACCGGGAGATGGTGGCGGCGTGAAGGTCCCGGTCACCCCGCGGGTGTGTGCCGTCTGCAGCCGCCAGACACGGGGGTTCGGGTGGTTCAACCCGAAGCTGCCGCGCAGCCACCCGAAGCGGGCCGATAGCTATCGCAAATTCTGCTCCCTGCGCTGCCAGGGGGCCTATTCGAATCTGATGAAAAAGACCGGAGGAAAGATGATCGATCCCACGGAAATGGAAATCGCCGCCATGACGGACTGCCTCGACCCCTTGGGCGACTACGTGGCGGCTCTGGGGCTGGACACGCCCCTGGCGGGGTACAGCAGGGACCAGGTGCTGGGTTTGATCGAGGTGGTGGTGACCACCTACCAGGACCGGATGGTGGCTGGCCACGAGGCGCAGGCGGGGGTGCCGTTCTGATGCTGGATTTTAACCATCAACCGAAACTCCACGAGCGGGTCACGGATTTGATTGACACCGCCCTCCAGGCAGAGCAGGCAGACATGACACCTCGTGATTACCTGGGGGGATCCCGCCTGGGTGTCTCTTGCGAGCGGGCACTGCAATACGAGTACACCCACACCCCGGAAGATCCGGACAGGGGTTTCTCTGGCCGCATCCTGCGGGTGTTCGAGGTGGGGCATTCCCTGGAGGACCTGGCCATCCGTTGGCTGCACCTGGCCGGCTTCGAGCTTCACACCCAAAAGACCAACGGCGGCCAGTTCGGCTTCTCCGTGGCCGGCGGTCGGATCCGTGGCCATGTGGACGGCATCTTCTCCGGCGGCCCTGGCGATCTGAATCTGACCTACCCCGCCCTGTGGGAGTGCAAGACCATGAACGCCAAATCGTGGCGGGAGACGGTCAAGAAGGGTATCGCCAAGGCAAAGCCGGTCTACGCTGCCCAGGTCGCCGTGTACCAGGCCTACATGGAGGGCAGCGTGCCGGGTATCTGCCATAACCCGGCGATTTTCACGGCCATCAACAAGGACAGCCAGGAACTCTACTTCGAGTTGATGCCCTTCGACGGTGGCCTGGCGCAGTCCATGTCCGACCGGGGCGTGCGGGTCATCACCGCTACCGAGGCCGGTGAGTTGCTGCCCCGGGTGACGGCCACACCCACCCACTTCGAGTGCACTTGGTGTTCCTGGCAGGACCGCTGCTGGAAGGTGGGCTAATGGGCGACTGGTGTGACTTCAACGACGCCCCCGACAGCGTGGGGGCACAAACCATCGACGCCGATGCCGTGCGCCGAGAACTCTCGGACCGTCTGGAGTCGATGCTGGCCTACCTGTTTCCCAACGGCACCAGCCGGAAC
>Ga0224496_10000453_pt1 | contig 28542 bp, 24 predicted proteins | sample SF_Jul11_sed_USG_2_FD_168127 | JGI IMG/M metagenome (GOLD analysis project Ga0224496, IMG submission 168127) | Sediment microbial communities from San Francisco Bay, California, United States - SF_Jul11_sed_USGS_8_1 | ecosystem: Environmental > Aquatic > Marine > Sediment | place: USA...
AAACAGACGAATATGCCTTTCTGAACCTCAAAAACACAGCCGCATACATCCGTAACAGTTTCAACCAAAGCGGAAATCACCCTCTGACGCTACAGTTATTCACCTATAATCTGTAAGATCAAGTTTCTGTTTCTTCTGCGAACATCCAACTCCATGAAGACTATCTGTTGCCACGTTCCCAAGGTCAGCCTTCCATCAACAAACGGCACCGTGATGCTGGGACCTATGATAGAGGCTCTCACGTGCGAGTGTCCGTTACCATCATGCCATCTCTTCTCATGTTCATACTCTAATTTCTTTGGTGCCACACGGTCAAGAATGTTGGGAAGGTCCATCAACAATCCCGACTCATACTCGATCGTTGTCAGTGCCCCTGTAGATCCGGGTACAAAAACAGTTACGATACCATTCTTCAAGTTACTTTCAACCACGGCTTCAGCAACGTTGCGTGTGACATCCAAGATGTCACCCTCCCCTCTGGTGTTGAATGAAAGGTGTTTTGTTACCACAGTCAAATCTAAACCTCCATATAACTTATCAGCTATCATTCCTGCTATAAAACAACTGCGCGCCCCAGATTCAACAAGCTGAAGCAATTCGGCAAAACAGTGGAACGGGTATTCGAGCAAGTTTCGCGCACCATGGAAAAACTGTTCCTGTGATGACAAAGGAGTGTGGACCACACGGTCGCGCGCGAATTTCAAAAGAGTTCTCAGAGAATCCAATGAAAGTTTATTATTTATAATCGGATTATAACACTTCAACGTCAGCATAGGGCCCGTAGCCTAGTTGGATAGGGCGCAGTGGATTTACACTAGCGTAAGCCTTCGGAGGCTATCATGGAGAAAGCCTGATGTCGGGGGTTCAAATCCCTCCGGGCCCGCCAACCTCACCACACACTCTTATTCGCACGCTATCTTTTCCCAACTTTTTTCCTCCTTGCGCTCGCGAATACATGTGGTGGATAGATAAACCCACACTCCCGATTTTTTAATTTGCACAAAAAGTTAAATGGCGAAGCCAAAGAGACTAAATCAACGCAGGCGCAGAACATGAGGCTTGGTCTTCACTTGTCTATCAGTGGATCGATCGACAGAGTAGTTGATAGAGCTGTAGAGAGGGGGTGCAATACGTTGCAGATGTTCTCTCGAAACCCGCGTGCATGGTGGTCCAAAAGACTCAGATCAAAGGAGATAGATAGTTTCAAGACGAAGCTGAACGAAAGTGACGTGTGGCCGGTCTTTATTCACACACCATACTTGTTGAATCTCGCATCTCCGAAACAGATTGTCTATCACAAGTCCATCAAGGTTCTGAAAGATGAGCTGCAAAGAGCCGGTGAGCTTGGTGTTCCCTACGTTGTCACTCATCTGGGCAGCCACCTTGGATATGGCAAGAGAGAAGGACTAAGAAGAATTGTGGAAGCAATTAATGATGCCTTTTCTTCGGTGAGGAACGATGTTGTTCTTCTTCTGGAGAATACTGCAGGGTCAAGGAACAGCACCGGATCTTCCTTTGAGGACATCGAGCACATCGCCTCTGGAGCTGGAGATAGATCACGCGTTGGCGTGTGTTTCGACACTTGTCACGCTTTCGCGGCCGGTTATGACCTCGTTTCTACGGGGGCTGTTGAACATACCTTGAGGCGATTCGACGAGATAATAGGCTCAGATGAACTCAAGCTTGTTCATCTCAACGATTCCAAAGGAGGATTAGGCTCTGGAATAGACAGGCACGAACACATTGGAATGGGAAAGATCGGGGAAAAGGGGTTCACAAACATTCTGAAGAGCAGGTTGGGACAGTTGCCCTTGATTCTGGAGACTCCGATTGACCATAGAAGAAGCGATATAGGAAACCTGAAAAAGGTGAGAGAACTCACACAATGACGAGACTTATCTTCTGCGTGTGGTCTATACGCGCGCGCTACGGTCGCTCGATGAAGTTCTAGTTCAAGTTTAGTCTTTTATCTCTTAGCGAGTGAAAGCAACAATTCCCTAAGATTCTTTCTAGTTTCCATCTTTCTCGCGAATTCCTCATCTGACATCATAAGTGTTCCAGCAAAATCTGTGGCCATTATTTTCGTGAGAAAGTCCAAATCGTCCATGTTCCAGATATCGTCTTCAAATTTCTCTTTACACTCCGGACAACACTCTTCAAGTCTAACCCGCAAATCAACCAATTGAGAGATCTTATTTTCATCAAATTCAAGTTGGAAACCAAGCCTATTCAAAGCGTTGAGGACTGCAGTCACCTGCTCTTTAGCGAGCTGCTTGTCGCGTAGGGTTTGCGCACTTGTTTTTCCACAGGTGAGAAGGAAATCCTCAGCGGTGGCTCTGTAGTAGCTCTCGATGAGATGACCAATACGTTCCTCTTTTACCACCTCAACCATCTTTCCTTTCAGAAGTTTCCTTAAGTGGTGGTAGACCGCTTGGGAAGTAACGCCTAGTTGTGAAGCTAACTGATTTGCAGTCATTTCCTTTACTCGAAGCAGGTACAATATTTTTCTCCGGGTTTCATCAGCTAACAGCTGAAACGCTTCAGGCTCCCTTATGACCATAAACGGTTTCATAGCACTTCACTAACAAAGAAAGAGTTTAAATGGGTATAAAAATGTTTTCCTACAAAACAGTTTAGATGGGTACAAAAAACATAACCCTTATAAGAAAGACCGTGCATTTGTACTAAAGTGAGGATTTGGTTAAGAAAGAGATGATTGATGTGAGACCGAAAATCAAACTGTTTAAAGTGTTGGGATTAACCCGCAGCTCAGGAGAGAGAGAACTCTGCACTTCTTCACGCGTTTACACAGATCAAGAACCACAGTCCAGTTCTTACAACGTGCAGGCCCACATGTTATCAAACCAACGTGCACACGAAATTGAAAGCCAAAAGGCCATGACAATTTCACTATCCCGCCATGAGAAATGGAAGGCAGGAGGGCCTCTTTAACCCACAATTATCTTAGGTTGCGCCTAGTCAATCTCACGTTTCAAGGTCTGTCCCCTTTTTTCTCACCCCAATTTTGTTTCGGTATAATTACAAAAGCAGATTCGCGCGCGATATCGGCAGAAACATAATAGGAACATGACATGCTTTCTTTTTCCTCTGGACGGAAGAGTACACGTTGCAACAGTTTTATCCCCATTTCTTTTCGTATCATTTTACTATCTCTTCAAGTCCCTCTATGTCTTCGTCCGTAAGCCCAGTTAATATCTGGAAGCTGAACTCGTCTTCGCCCTCACAGAAAAGCACTAATCTTTATTTCACACTGATGGAAAGCGGATCACCACACTCAGGGCATAAGGGGCTTTCCTCAACCATCGTATATGCCTCTTTCAAGCTTCATTTTCTTCATGCACCTTGGCGTTCTGTTTTAGGCTTATTCTTTGGGTAAGGCGCTTACTTTCTCTAGGTGCGTGAATAGAGCCCTCTTCTTCCTTTCCTGCATTGCTTTTATGTAATACTTTAAGGTCCTCTCGTCCACTCCCAAGATGTCCTTGATGGCGTCCTTCGGAACACCCTTCAAGTAGAGTTTGGTGGCGTAGATATAACGGACGCTATGAACCGTTAGTTGTGGCAACTTGCACATTTGCATGAACTCCTTAAACTTGAGCCTTAGCGTTCGGTCTGCAATGTGCTTCACCTGGCCGTTCTCGACCAATGGGAAGAAGTATGGCGTTTGTCCAAATCTATGTTTCACTTCTTCCTTCCATTCTCGTAGGAAGTCTTTATACCACTCGTTGTTATCCCCTTCACTTGCTCCACTCCATGTTTGCCGATGTAAGAAACTATTGGCTTCTTTCCTTCCTCTAATCCTTCAATCATGTCAAATCCTAGCTCCGACAGAGCATTGGTTCTTCCACACAACTGTAGGACGGTTGCGGCTATAAAGGCGAGATACTTACAATCCTCCCTTCTGCTTCCCCTCAGTTTCTTGAGAAGCTCAGGAATCCTCGCAAGTTCCTCATCTGATGGAATGTATACGTTCTTCTTCGATCTCGGTCTCTTAATCGTGATTAGGCGCTCTCGAAGCTCTTGGGTTCCTTGGCTGTCAACAGTCTCTAAGGTGTGGCGGAGCTTTTTGATGTGCGCGTTGATGGTTCGCTCGCTTAACTTCTCCCACCGGTTGTGCCTCTTCGAGAAGATGTGCCTTCCTTTGTGGTACTTGATGTACTCCGAGATCATAATCGGCGTTAATTCCCTCAGGTTCCTTACCTCTGGATACCTTTCCTTCAGAAACCTGAAAAACCCATTTAAGCTTGACTTGTACCCCTTTGCGCTCGAATGGTCTTCGTCCCAAGCCTTCAAGGTACGGAAGGTGGAGAAGAACTCGTCTAGTGGTAGGTCTTTCGGCTTGTTCCCGTTGTTGACCTCATCTACGACCTTGTCGATGAGGATCTTCAGCTTTTTCTCAAGCCTATCAAGCCTAGCCAGTAGGGCGCAGAACTGATCTTGCGTAAGGACAGATCTGTAAGTACTTTTGTTGAAGTATTTCTGCCGAATTTTATTGTACGCTGTCAATGTAGTATAACCTACAAGTAGGTGCGCATAATAGAATAAAGATAAAGGCAGAATGATGCTAGGCGATTGTCTGCTCCCAACTCTCGTGAGAGAACGCATCTGCTAACTGTGCGCGCTATTTAAGCTTTTTCAACCAATGCCTTCAAAGCTTTTTTAAAACATTCCATAGGCGCTCTCACGATTCCTGCGCCAATTTGACCTTTGTTTGGCTTTTTGTGAGCTATACCCGTATTTATAATGGGTAAAATGCCGGTGTTAAGAACCTTGACTACGTCAATGCCTATCGGGATCCCTTCAAAATTTAGTGATGGAATCGTAAAACTGTAATCCTTTGTCACTGTTATATTCATCATCTCCTTAGTGTAGTTCACAGCGTCTGCTGGCGTTCCTCCCACAAACTTGACTAGCGCAGGCGCGGCAGCCATGGCGAACCCTCCGATTCCCCTGGTTTCAGTGATGGAACTGTCTCCCAAGTCTGGGTTGGCATCTGCTGGTCCGTATCCTGGAAAATATAGACCTTTGGCTGTTGGGGCTGAAGCCGTGAACCACTGGTCGCCTAAACCGCTCACTCTTATGCCGAATTCTGTGCCGTTTCTAGACATGGCCGTTATAAGGGTGCAGTTTTCAATGCCATGCGCAACATCCATCATTGCTTTGCACGCCGCCATAGAAAGATTGAGGAAAAAATGGTCATTTTCGGCCAGAAATTTTGCGATTCGTGAAGTCACTCTGGTTTCAAGATTTGCCTCTATCAGATATGGCATGATTTCCCTTTCAAAAAGGCAAGTTGCCGCAACATTCCGGTTGTGACATTCGTCCCCCATGTGCAACGCTTGCGAAATTATCGTTTTAAGATTGATACCTCCTGATCTTTTGATTGCTAACTCTAAGCTAGGCCCCAACTCCATTTCCATCCACTTCAAGTGTCGAATTACTTCTTCGCTATATGCACCGAATCTCAGAACCCTGCCAAGTCCCTCATTCATACTGCAATGGGAAAAGTTTCCATGCTCTTTGTTTTTTACCACAAACACAGGCATTGATGCTGAGATTACTCCGGCCATCGGACCCACTGAGTCGTGTTCGTGGCAGGGAGCGAACAGAATTTCGTCGTTCTTGATGAGCTCCTCTGCTTCTTCTGGGGTTGCGGCCAGTTCCTCATACATAAGCGCGCCATAGACTGCCCCTCGAAGGGGTCCACACATCCTTTCCCATTCAATTGGAGGCCCTGCTTGAAGGATCGTGTTCTTGTTCATTCTTGGTATAACTTTTCCGGCGGGCTTTAGATTGACCAATACTGGTTGAGCGCTTTTGATCTTCTCTATTGCTTGCTGGCTAGCCTCTTCGAACAATCTCTTTCTGGAGAATCAACTCCCTCCTCCAACTTATCTAACAGCTTCAGGATCTCAACGTCTCCTCCAGCAGGAGGGCGCCAATCCACATGAACAACTTCTACGCCCTGTCTTTTCAAATCCTGTACGAACGTTTCGATCCCTATGTTAATAACCTTAAGTTTCTTGTTAAGCAGGTTCTCTCTTTTAGACATGGCCATCTCCTTATCCAAACAGCTTTTCTTCAACTGCCCCTCTGGTCACGACAAGAGCTGCGATTCTGGCTGCTTGAGCGTTGCTGGGCATAACTATTACTCCGACTTCCTCCAACTTTCTTTTCTGTTTTCGTAGATCTTGCGGGTCTTCGGGAGTGCCCACAACAGAAGCCACGACGGACAGAAATCTCCCACTTTGTTCGGCTGCAGTCTTTGCTTCTGCAATCGAAGGAACCAGCTCGGCTGCGGGATTTTGATGCGCACCATATCCGAGCACAACATCCAACAGAACGACTGCCGTCTCGGGATCTTTTGCCTCCTGAATTATCCTTCGTTTTCTCAAGGTAAAGTCTATCATTGGGTGGGGTCTCCCAACGGTGAACTCCTCCGAACCCATGTCGACGCAGGTATGCTTTTTGCTTGCGTTTACATCTTCAAGCTTATAATCGGGTTTGAGAGGCGTATTGGAACGCACGTTTCCTATTAAAGGAGCCAGAATTACTAGGGTCTCGTAACAAAGGGTTCCACCTGAAAACAGTCCTCTAATGTACTTCTGCATTCTTGAAAGCTTTGATGACTCTGTGTTCGCTATGGACGTTATCCTCTTCTTAGGAATAGTAAAAATTGTTTTTTCGGGTTTTTTTCCTTGTACTAGGGCGCAGACTATTCTAGCGGCGTCCTCTAGGATGGTTGCTGCAACACAACCCCCCTTCCTTATCACGTCGATCTCTCCGCCTATGAAGTTGACCACTACCGGTTTCTTGCAGCGACTAGCAACTTCTAGAACTTTTTCGCCGATTTTCGGATCAGGTGGCTTAGAGATCAGAACAATCGCCTGGGTTTTTTCATCTTCTTCAAGGAGTTTAATTCCTTCAATCATCATGATGCCGCCAACTGTCCCTGAAAGATCATTTCCCCCTGTTCCAATTGCCTGTGATATTCCCAAGCCTCGTTCGTGTATCAAAGTTGAAACTTGTTGCAACCCGGTTCCCGAAGCTGACACTATTCCTATTGATCCTTGGCTTACGACGTTTCCAAAGCCCAATACGATGTTGTTGATTATTGCAGTCCCACAGTCAGGGCCCATCATCAACAAGCCTTCCTCTCTGGAGATTTTCTTTAGCTCCAGCTCTTGTTCGACGGGCACATTACTGCTGAACAAAAAGACATTCAACCCCTTTCGGAGAGCCTTCAAAGCTTCTCTTTTAGCAAAGTCTCCAGGCACCGATATCATAACAAGATTAGCGTCTGGCATCAACCGCAGAGCGGAATCAAGTGTCTTGGGGAGGACTTCTGTTTCTGCAGTTTCCCGTGCAGAGAGCAACCTGTCAACCTCTGAGATGGCACTTTTCATAATCTCCTCGTTTTGAGCGTCTAGCGCAATTATGAGATCGTTCGGACTCGCCTTTTCAGCTTCATCGGTTAGCAACTTCACGTCTTTTAATAGTTGCTTATTGGTGGGCGTAGCCATAATAACGGCGGCTTGCGAGACTCCGTCCAATCTGGAGGCTTCATTTGAAATTTTCATCAGAGTTACGGAGTCTCGATAAGTGTTCTTCCTCACAATGACCCTGACAACCATTACATGACCCCCACAAACCAAAGCAGTATCAAGGCAATTAAAATGTTTGCCTAAACGCTAGACATCGTCTAACAATAAACATGAGCCTAGAAAAATCCCCAACACTACATCAGTCCCAGACGCCTCGCCTAATGCTAAAACGTGTTTGGTTGTCTCCTCGACCTCGTTTGGTCTTGCAGTCAGTATCTTTTCGATGAGAGCTACAATGGGCTCGTTTGCTTCTCCAACTGCCGCATGCATCAAAAACTCTTGACTAATCAAGGTAGTCCTATCCTGGATGCAGGAGATTATGCTCTTGTTTACTTTTGAGACCGAATCTCCAAAGATATTCAAGTTCTCTGATATTAACGTCAAACTTGCCATCAGACCCGAAAGCACATCGTCCGCCGAAGGCGTTAATCCTGGGCCGAACCCCACCAGTTCTTGAGCGTTTCTTTTTGTGCCTTGATAGTCCCCCGCCCTGATCGTTTTCATGAGCATTGATAGGTGCGGTAAGGCCTTCCGAGCAAAGAGATTCAACTCTTGGTCAGCGATTTTGTCCAAACGTCCTTCTTCCACATATTCTATCAGTTGGGCTAAGCCGCCGAAACGACCGTGAGCGCATGTTACTTCCCTCATCGTCATCAGGTTGTCCCTCATTTTCTTGATTGTCAGCGCTTTGCCTCGAAATATTCTCTGCGGCTTCCATTCTTTCGCATTTTTCGTCGAGATAATGAGGACGTTGTTGCCCAGCACGATTGAACCGTCGACGTTCAAGACTTCGTGATTCTTTCTTATACCAATCGACGTCATGCTCATTGATTGAGGCAGGTTCGTAACGATGTTGATTGGTCCATTTCCAACGTCTCCTCCAACCACGCTTATCAGCCGGTTGACCGAAGTTAGAACGTTAACTACGCGAGTGAAAACGCTGTGTACTTGTCCGATTCTGTCTTGGTTCAAGCTTCTAGCAGCTGTTGGACCAACAGAAGTTGCCTCCAAATAGAGCGGGCAGGTGACCGTTGTGGAGCAAAAGTAGTCGGTGTCATTATTACTCCCCGAAGTCTTTCCTGTTTGTGGTTTGATACCTTTTGGTTGACTTTGCATTTTCCCTCACATCAACCATGTATCATACTTCGCCACGAATGAGAGAGAAAAACAAGACGTCTTCAAAATCTCTTATTTCACTCCGGTCATCATGAGCCCTATCTCTTGTATCTGTGCTTTTGATGCTGGGATGATTCCGATTATTTTTCCTTCATACATCACTGCAATACGATCGCTTAAGGTCATTATTTCGTTCAAATCCTCGGAAATCAACAGAATTGCTACCCCCCTTTCCCTTTGCTCTATCAACTTTCTTTGGATGAATTCGGTTGCGGCGACATCTAGACCAGACGTGGGCTGGGCAGCGACGAGGAGTTTTGGATTTCTGGACAGTACCTTCGCCAAGATTAGTCGTTGGAGATTTCCTCCAGATAGATTTCTCGCTGGAGCATCGACGCTCGGGGTCATGATCTCGTATTCTTGAATTAACCTTTCCGCATTTTTGTGGATTTCGTTCCTATCTAAGAAATATCTTTTTGCAAACGGCAAAAACCACCGATAAGAGAACGGGGACATTGAGCGCGTCTCGAGGACTAGGTTCTCCGCGACAGAGAAACCCAGGATTAAGCCTGTCCCTGAACGATCTTCAGGGATGTCTCCCACACCTTGCTCGATGATTTTCTTTGGCGAGAGGTTGGTCATATCTCTCCCAAAAATGTATACCTTCCCTTCACTGGCCTTTCTCATGCCTGTAAGCACTTCAGCGAGTTCTCGTTGGCCATTTCCAGATACCCCCGCGACCCCCAAGATTTCGCCCTCGTGTATGGAAAACGAAATGTTCTTTAGAGCCAGCAACCCTTTGTCGCCCATTGCCGATAAGTTCTTTACCTCGAGCGCGACCTTGCCTTCCTCGGGCTTTTGCTTCTCGATGTTGATGGCGACTTCCCTCCCAACCATCATTTTCGACAATTCACTTGGATTTGTCAGCTTGGTGTCGCTTCTTGCCACAACCTTTCCGCGCCTGAGGACGGTGACGCGATGGCTTATTTCCATTACTTCGGGAAGCTTATGTGTAATAAATACGATGGTAAACCCTTGGTTAACCATAGATCGAAGAGTTTTGAAGAAGTCTTCGGTCTCCTGAGGTGTTAGAACCGATGTGGGTTCGTCGAGGATGAGAACCCGCGCATCACGATACAATGCTTTTAGTATCTCGACACGTTGTCTCTCCCCCATTGAGAGCTGCTCGATCTTGGCTCTTGGGTCGACCTTAAGCTTATGCATTTCCGAAAGCTCGGCTATACGCTTCTCAGCTCGGCCAATGTCTAACAACGGCTCTCTTGCAGACTTGAGCCCCAAAACAATGTTCTCCGTCACTGACATTACAGGAATAAGCATAAAGTGCTGATGAACCATCCCTAATCCTAATTCAATTGCATCCTTGGGAGATCTGATTATAACGGGTTCACCTTGGACTAGAATACTACCCTCATCGGGGCGATAGAGCCCATACAAGATGTTCATCAACGTCGTCTTGCCGGCGCCGTTTTCTCCGAGCAATGCATGAATCTCACATGCTTTTAAATCGAAATCTATGTGGTCGTTTGCTAGCACGCCTGGAAATCGCTTCGTGATGCCCCTCATCTCTATGATTGACTCTCCAGGCTTCAACTTCCTGAGGCGCGACTGTTGACCAGATCCTTTATTTCCTCGGAGTTTTTCGACGAGGCGTTCTATTTTTTCACCTGTAGACTGTCCCATCTTTATCCTCTCATAATAAGTCGAAACCCTAGACGACTTGTGTATGGAAATAAAAAAAAGGGATATTTAAGCAGTTAGGTTGGGTTTGGTCACGGACTTTGCTCTGGTGGTTGGGAGTCGTCCAGTGGAACAGGAGTGAAGGTTTCTCCGAAGTTTTTGGCTACTCGAGCTATGTCTCTTATGTCAATCTTGTTGTCGCCGTTCACGTCTACCATTGGGTCCCATCTTCCGTGACCTGGATAGGAGCCGAAAGCTTTTGCTGCTGTGGCTATGTCAAGAATGTTTACTTTTCCGTCAAAATTCAAGTCTGTTTTGATGAGGGCTGCACTTGCGGCAAGAAGATCTTTCACGTCTTGGGGAACTAAGGGATCAAGGTTGTGGAACGGGGCTAGGCCACTTAAGTCAATCTCTATGCTCATGTATCCGAGGAATCCCCCACCAAGTATGCATTGAACAATCATGTCCATAAACCTGGGTATATCCATCAGGATGCTAGTCAACATGTTATCAGGCGCTAATTCCCATTGGTCTGCAACGCACCCTATGACCATTATGTCATATTCTACGCACGCGGAGATGACTCCTCGTCCACTATAGTCGGCTACATGAACTATTATGTCAACATCGTGATTTACTATGAGAGCCTCGGCTAGTGAATAGCCAAGTGAGGGGTCGTCCCAAGCGCCAACCTCGCGATTGTATACTACTATCGAAGGGTCCACGCTGTGGACCCCAGCTATGAACGCATTGCATTCCATGTTCGTATACGGGTAGTATTCTCCGTATACGGTTCCCACGTTGCGTGTTGTAGTCATTTCCGCTACAAGTATTCCTGCAAGGAAGTGTCCGACAATTTGGAATGTTGGACCTAGAGCCGCCATATTTTGGAACGGCGAGTAACCCCCACCAGGTATCATCACCCAGAATGTGTTAGGGTACAGTTCAGGTATAGGGTCCAGGCCGTCATACCCATACATCATAACCTGGAACTGTCCTCCCACAACGTATACTAGATCGTATCCTTCATCACCGTATTGAGCGGCGACGGCACGCTGTTCCACGAATGAAACTAGCTTAGAAATGCTTACGGTCCAATCGGGGTATTCGGTTGCGATTGCCTGTGCACCTAGGATCGCCATGTAAGAGAAGCCCAAGTCTGTTTCGTCGCCCCCTACTATCAGAGCCACTTTAAGAGGAGACCCTAGTACAATAAAGTTGCTAGGCATTACGATTGTGGTCACAATGATGCTTATTACGGTGATTACTGCAATCTTTTTACTCAGGGAATGTAAACTTTCTTGTATATACATTCTTCATCTCTCTTTAATTCAGCACTTAATTACTGAGTACGCCTCATTAAAAAGTTTATGGAACAATTTTACATAAGAAAAGCCATCCCCAAATAGACACGAGAACCAGCCAGTAATGAACTTTTGTGCAAAGTGTTTTGTTGCGGGGTTTCAAGTCCATTACCAATCGCGCGCGCTTGAGTCGGCAACAGGTCCACTATTATCTCAAGAATATTGAATAGTTTATGCAAGAAACAGCCGGAAACCATGTTCAAAATGCATGCATGCATTCGACATTATACAACTTCCTTCCATTACATTTACTGCAAAAGCTAGTGTCTCATAGAATCTATTTAACACTTTTGCGGCGTAACCGTAGCGTCAAGACCCGCGATTACAGCAAACCTTTTAAAAACTGAGTTACAAAATGAGCGAATGAACGTCATGTGGACGCTTGGAAAGCAGGTGAATTGTTATGAGGGAACTCGCAACGTCGGAAATTGACGAGGCGAACAAGAAAGCATCGGAGAGAATCTTGTCTGCAGAATGCACTTTAGTCGACATAAGACCCGCGATTAAGGCGATACCGGGTTTCAAAAGCAACCTAATTACACATGCCGGGCCGCCAATTGAGTGGAAGAGAATGTGCCAGCCCCAAAAACTATCAATAATAAATCTGATCATTTATGAAGGTTTAGCAAACACTCCCAAGAAGGCAGAAAGGTTAGTCGAAACTGGAGACGTGAAAATAGAACCTAATCATAATTATGGTAATGTAAGCGGAATGTGTGGAGTCACTTCTGCATCCATGCCTGTCTTCGTCATAAAGAATAAAGTCCATGGTAACACCGCTTTTAATTGGCAACAGACGGACCTAACTGCTTTTGGTGATAAGTACGAAAAAACTAAGGAAGTTCAATTTGTTCAGGAAATTCTAGCTCCTGTGATGAAGGCAACTATCAAAGAAGCCGGTGGAATCAACATCAAAGAACTCCTCGCCAAAGGACTGCAGATGGGGGATGAATTGCACGGTTCCTTTGACGCTTGCAGAGGTATACTCATTAATTGGATCCTGCCGCACATTGTCAAGACCGGGTTTCCAAAGGAGACGTTGGTTCAAGTGGGAGAATATTTCTTATCGAGAGAAGGGCGCTGGTATTGCGGGAACCTCATGATGGGGGCATGCAAGGCAATGATGGATCCTGCTCGGGACATAAAATATAGCACAATTGTTACTGCTATGTCAAGGAACGGTGTTGACTTCGGTATACAAATCAGTAGTTTGGGAAACCGTTGGTTTACAGGCGCTGCCGGCGCGATAAGAGGATTTACTTTTCCTGGCTATAAACCGGAGGACGCTGCCCCAGATATCGGGGACAGTGCGATCTCGGAGACCAGGGGCCTTGGAGGAACTGCGACCCCTGCATCCCCTTCTCATGCAAGATTTATGGGCGAAAGCTTCCAAAACGCTGTCAACCACACAAAGTTGATGCATGAGGTTTCTGTCGCAGAAGACCCTATGTTTAGGATACCTTACCTTGATTTTGCAGGTGTGCCAGTAGGGATCGACATGAGGAAAGTTGTTGAAACAGGAATCGTGCCAAAGATCAATACAGCCATGGCTCACAAAGAAGGAGGTCACCCAATCATCGGAGCCGGAGTCGCAAATGCTCCTATCGAATGTTTCAAGGAAGCCTTGAAGGCATTTGTCGAAAAATATCGATAACGATCCCGCATCGCTGCCGTTTTTCGTCACAAATGGTGACCTCTTTTATGGCGTGCGTTCAGTAACTGGACCTTGGATACGTAACGCTTTTGGGCGAAAGTGAAGGGTCAAGGGTTGAACGAAGATATCTATTTACACAGCTCCCTCCGGTTCTGGAAAAGCTTTTATGTGCAAGCCCTGAAAAACTGAATTGGAGAGCCGATATGAAGGCGCGATTCGAAAAATACATATCATATCCAATAGGACTGATTATAGCGCTGTCCATTTTTTCAGCCACATTATTGGCAATGGGGTTCAACCCAATCTTGAGTTTAGAAGCGCTAATTAAAGGATCCTTCGGCACTGTTTTCAGAGCCAGTGAAATATTTGTTAAGGTTGCACCGCTATTGTTGACCGCTCTGGCCTTTTTGATCGCTTTCAAGGCAAGATTTCTGAACTTCGGCGCCGAAGGTCAATTGTATATTGGCGCCTTGTGCGCATATTTGGCTGCCTCTCAAATGGGAGGCTTACCTAGCATCTTATCTGTTCCGTTAGTAGTGTTAGCTTCTTTTGCCGGCGGCGTAGCTTGGTTGGCGATACCTCTTGTCCTGAAAGTCAAACTGGCGATAAACGAGATTTTTCCTACCATCGTCTTAAATTTTACTGCCATCCTTCTTGTTAACTGGTTAGTTACGGGTCCGATAATGGACCCGAACGCACTTATCCCCCAAACGAGGGCTATTCCCAGAGAGACGTGGCTGCCTATTATGATTCCTAAAACCAGACTTCATGTGGGTTTGATTTTTGCATTTTTCTTGGCATTTTTGATATATTTGATTCTGCAAAAGACTGTTTTGGGCTACGATATCAGAGCGGTTGGGCTTGGTCCAAGAGCGGCTAAACACGGAGGGATAGATTTTTCAAGAAACACCATTATTGTAGGGATATTGAGTGGCGGGTTGGCTGGATTGGCAGGGATGATTGAAGTACTTGGTGTCAATCACCTTATGATAATGGGCTTTTCTCCGGGTTTTGGTTATCAAGGCATAGCAATAGCGGCATTAGGACGATTTGACCCCATTGGGGTGCTTCCTGCATCGATATTTTGGTCTATCTTGCTCATAGGAGGGAGATCAATGGAGCGGGCAACTCCTCCAGTACCCATTCACATGATCCATGTTCTACAAGCCGTGTTAGTACTTTCTGTTCTCATTGTCCAAGAATTTCTCACGGTGAGGAGACAGAAATGATTGAGATATTGACTTTGATTTTGTCAAGCAGTGTGATATTGGCCGTCCCTATCCTTTTCTCAGCAATAGGGGAGACTTATGATCAGCGCGCAGGAGTTATAAATCTTGGACTTGACGCTATAATGTCTCTTTCAGCTTTCGTAGCCTTGATGGTATGTTTCTCCACTGGCTCCTATTTGATGGGCACACTGGCGGCAATATCAGTAGGCGGTCTAGTGGCATTGATCCACGGTTTTGCATGTGTTACAATCGGTATCAACCAAATAATTTCCGGACTTCTTCTTTTCACATTAGCCAATGGCATTGCTGATTTTCTTAATACATATCTATCAGGTTATAAAGTTTTTTTGGCACCTCTCAAGGCAATCAATATTCCAGGATTAAGTCAAATCCCAGTTCTCGGCCCGATTTTATTTCAACAAAACATTTTTGTTTATCTAGCATTCTTGTTTGCTATTGTTTTTGGATTTGTTCTGTACAAAACTACGTGGGGGTTGAAAATAAGAGGCGTCGGGGAGAATCCGGAGGCCTGCGACGCAGCTGGAATAAACGTCAATAGAATTCGATATTTGTGCCTCATTCTAGGTGGAGTAATGGCAGGTTTCGGGGGCGCCTTTCTATCCTTGGGATACTTAGGCCTGTATGGATCAGGCATAGCCTCGGGACGCGGATGGATTGCTATAATAGTTGTCATTCTTTCGTCCTGGAGCCCCTACAGGGCCATTCTAGGGAGCCTGATATTTGGACTGGGATACTCAATTGCGGCTAACTTGATAGGCATAGGTATAGGGGTACCAAGCTACATTCTCCAGATGTTGCCTTACATAACAGCACTCATCGTCATTATCTTCATGTTTAAAAGAACAAAGGGCCCATCCGCATTGGCAGTCCCGTATAGAAGAAAGTGAGGCAACTGTGTATAGAAGAAAAACGATTTCAATAGGCTTCTGCGAACACAAACCACGGCGAAGCCGAGAAAGCGCAATAGTGTCAGACGTATTTATGAGAGAAAGGTGAGGTATCAGATATGAATCACGAAACTTTCTACACGAAGACCATTTCAAAGAGCAAAAAACCATGGGCGATAGATAAAGCGAGAACGGCACTATTGGTTATTGATATGCAAAACGACTTTGTTAAGGAAGGCGCCATACTTGAAGTCCCAAAAATTCGACGCCAAATTCCCAAGATTAAGAGGCTCATAGAGACTTGTAGAAAACTTAGGATTCCAGTGATCTACACAAAACAAGTGTATCGCGCTGATTCGAAAGTCAAACCACTCATCTTTGAGATGCTTCCTCTTTTGGAGAAAAGAGGACTCAGGGACGGCACTGAAGGTGCGGAGATCTACAGCGAAATAGAACCTAAACCTAGCGATATAGTGGTCAGAAAAATGGGGTTCAGCGCTTTCTACAACACCGAGCTGGAATCTATTCTCCGTAACATCAACGGAAGGAGGAACGTGGAAACCGTAGTAATCTGCGGCACAGTAACTAACATTTGCTGTGAATCCACAGCCCGGGATGCCTTCGAACGAGACTATAAAGTCGTATTCGGCAGTGACATAACCTCCGCATGGACTAATGAATTTCAAACCTTAACGTTGAAAAACATTGAGTATGCCTTCGGCAGAGTTATGACCTGTGATAAAATCATAAACGCTCTTAAATATGGCGAAGGAACAAGTCGTGATGATTGCCACAGGTGCTCATAAATGTTCACCATAGCCCTTGTAGCCAGAGCAATCACCCTAAAACCAGTATTAATTCTCCAAAGACCTACAAATCTCCTCAATTGCAAAAACGTATTCCGTAAAAGAGCCTAGCGGATTATGGTCAATCATGGAGGGTAAGAGTAAATGGCAAAAATAGCGGTTGTCGCGATCGGCGGCAATTCTCTAATCAAAGATCAGGAACATCAGACCGTGCCTGATCAATTTGAAGCCATTCGGGAGACGTGCCGCCACATCGCCAGCATGTTAGAGCGGGGCTGGAATGTGGTTATAACCCATGGCAACGGACCTCAAGTAGGCTTCAGCCTTCTACGTTCCGAGCTAACTAGCCACGTGCTGCATACGGTGCCACTTGATTCTTGCGTAGCTGATACTCAAGGAACCATCGGGTACATGATCCAACAGTGTCTATGCAACGAGTTCAAGCGTCGAGGCATCAAAAAGCAGGCGGTAACTGTGGTAACTCAAGTGTTGGTGGATAAGAACGATCCAGATTTCCAGAATCCCACCAAGCCCATCGGACCCTTCTACGATGAAGATAAGGCTCAAAGGTACCGAAAAGAACGGGGCTGGAATGTAAAGGAGGACTCTGGACGTGGCTGGAGACGCGCGGTACCCTCTCCTATACCCGTCCGTATCATCGAACTCGATGCGGCTAAGACTCTTGTTGACCTAGGGTTTGTGACCGTTGTTGTGGGTGGCGGGGGCATTCCGGTCATCGAAGAAGACGGCGAATTGAGTGGCATAGAAGCAGTTATTGACAAAGACTATGCATCTTCTCTCCTTGCCATTGGAATAAAAGCCGACCTCTTTCTCATATCCACATCTGTAGAGAAAGTAGCCCTAAACTTCGGCAAACCCAACCAGAAACTGCTGGACAGAATGACCTTAGAAGAAGCGAAAAAATATTATGAAGAAGGCCACTTTCCACCAGGTAGCATGGGCCCAAAAATCCAAGCCATCATCAACTTCCTTGAAAGAGGAGGAAAGGAAGCCATCATCACGGACCCGGAGAATATCGAACGCGCATTACTTGGAGAGACAGGCACGCGCATTTTACTCTAAGTGCGCGCGCATATTATGTTCCTATTATATTTTTGCCGATATCGCGCGCGACATATCATTCTATTTCTTTTTGGCGACTTTGAGTGCGCTTTCATTTCGAAACCAAATATATCTCTTTATCCAGACCAATCGTCTAAGAACAATTCTGGATTTTCGCACTCGCGCGCCGGACCCGCCAACCGCGCGCGCTAAAAAAGAAGCAGAGGAGAAGAGACAATAAGAACTGAAGGCAATTATAGAAGGTCGAACTGCTAAACTAATTGAAGAGATGAATAAGCATCTGAAGAACTCGCGTGAGTTACATATATGTTTGCAAAATCCTTTTCTATACGTCAATAAATCTCTTAATTGGTTTGAGGTTATGTCTGTACAACGACTTCTTGCTCGGGCAGAGGAAAAAGAGAAGACGTATGATTGGGTGAAGGCTGAAGAATTCTATGAACAAGCTTTACGTGCAGTTGGGAAAAAAGATTCTTTGAAGAATGGAGAGACTTGGGAGAAGATTGGCTACTGCTATCATCGTGCTGCTTTTCAAGCTGAAAGCAGAAAAGAATTTGAGCAAAGAATGCAAAGAGCGATTAAAGCCTACGAGAAAGCCTCTGTATTCTACGAAAAGCTAGTGGATGAGCAGAAAGCCGCAATGGTGTTTCGCTGCAAGGCTGTTGCCAAGTATCTTGGTTACTGGCTTACGTCTGACCCGTCTGAAAAGAGGAAGCTTCTTGATGAATGTTTGGAGTCGGAAGCAAATGCTTTGGCGGTTTTTTTGGAATCTGGAGACAAGCTGGAGTATGGGAGGACGTATAATGAACTTTCGCTGGTCTTTTTCTGCAGAGTTTTTCTTGAATGGAATAGGGAAACTTTGAAGAGTGTTGTGGAAAGGGGACTAAACTGGGGAGAAAAAGCAGTTGCAGTCCTCTCCGAACTTGGTAACTTACACGAGATTGCCAAGGCCTATTTCACTTTGGCAACTTGCATGGCTTTTCTTGGATCTCCTGACGTTCTCGGGGCTTTCATCGCAGAGCCTGAGGAGATGGAGAAAAACCGCTTAAAAGCGGTTGAATATCTGAGTAAAGCTGTTGACGTTTCTGAAAAAGTTGGCGACGCTTTTCTCTTGGGACTGTCGCATCTTTGGTTGGGAATGAACACAGGGGGAGAAGAATCGGCAAGGCATTTTGAGAAAACGTTAGAATGTGGTACACGAACTGGGGACAACTTCTTAATCGCAGGAGGTCTGGATTTCCTTGCATATGAGACTTATTGGAAAGCTATTGCAAGGGAAGATCCTGAAAGGTATAGGGAACTAGCCGAAAAGGCCATGCAATTTTACGAGAAAGCTCAGCATCATTACTCTATAATGTCATTCATAAGCCCCAGAAGTGGGTTTATAGGTCCACCTGCTGGCCACGCGGAGCATTACTATACCCTAGCTGGGGTCGAAACCGACCCCCAAAAAAGACTAGAGTTAATAGAAAAGTCTGAAAAGGCAGGGATGGAAGCTTTGAAGTTGGCTGAGGATTCTGATATGCCAAATGTCGTCAGCACTGTGCATCACGCAGTTAGCAAAACTCTTCAATTTCGAGCGCATATAGAAACAGACCTTACGGAAAAAAGAAGTCGCTTAAACAAGGCTTTGGAACACCGAGAAAAAACAATCGAGATCCTTAGAGAGCTAACACCCTTCGATTATTGGGATAGGGGAGTAATGCAGAACTATCTCGCGGGTATAAAGGGGGAACTCGCCGACATTGAACCAGACCTTGGCAGTAAGAGGAAACTCCTTGAAGAAGCGGTGTTAAGCAAGGAAAAATGCCTCGAGCTGTGCAACAAGTGGATGGTATACTACGAGAGGATGGGCGAAATTACACTTTTTGCAGCACTTCAAGGGTACCAAGACACTTACGCCACGCTGCTAACACAGCTCTACGGCTTAACAAGCAAACCAGAATACCTCAGAAAGGCAATAGAGATCTCACAGAAAGCAATCGAATCAGCCAGCAAGCTAGACAAGGTTACCCAAATAGCAGAATCTCACTGGAAAATCGCCAAGGCATATGATGTTCTCGGAGAACACTTGAAGGCTGCCGAAAATTTCCAGCGTGCCTCAGAAGGCTACATTAAAGCAGCTGAAAAAATTCCCCAGCTAAAAGAATTCTATCGAGATTACGCATCCTACATGAAAGCGTGGAACGAAATCGAGAAAGCAAGGCATCATCACGCAGAGAACCATTATGGACGGGCAGAAGAACACTACGAGAAAGCAGGTAACCTTCATAAATCAACAGAACGATGGAACTACCTCAGCCAAAACTACTTGGCATGGGCTCGACTCGAAGAGGCAGAAGACCTGAGCCGAAGAGAAAAAACCGAAGAAGCCAGAGACCTTTTCCAGCAAGCAGCCAACTTGTTTGAAGAAGCAAAGAAATCCATCAAAGCAAGACTGGAAAAAATCGAAGCCAAAGACGAGAAAGAGGTGGCAGCCGAGCTTGTCGAAGCCTCAGATGTAAGACGTGAATACTGCGTTGGGAGAATAGCCTTGGAAGAGGCAAAAATCCTCGACAGGCAAGGCAATCATGCTGCCAGTTCTAGAAAATATGGCTCTGCAGCCGAGAGATTTCAAAAAGCGGCTGATGCTATGAAAGATGAATCGGATCGCCAAGAACTGAAACCGATAGTTTGTCTCTGCCGGGCCTGGCAGATGATGACGCGAGCAGAAGCGGAGGCCTCACCCGACTTGTACAGGGACGCATCCAGACTCTTCGAGGAAGCCAAGGGCCTCAGCCTTGATGAGAAAGCCAAAATGTTGGCTCTAGGTCACAGTCGCTTCTGCAAGGCCCTAGAAGCAGGAACCAGATTCGAAGACGCCCAAAATACGTCCCTTCACACCCTAGCGACACAACACCTGGAAAGCGCAGGCAGATACTACCTAAGAGCAGGGTTTAAAAACGCTTCAGAATACGCTGAGGCTACCCAGAAGCTTCTGGACGCATACTTGTACATGCACAACGCTAAGACTGAGACTGATCCATCTAAGAAAGCTCGATTCTACATGATGGCCGAAAAGGTGCTTCAAGCCTCGGCAGGGTCATACCTCAAGGCAAAACACCCTGAAAAACAAGAACAAGTTTCAAGGCTGCTGGAAAAGGTCAGGAAGGAAAGAGAACTAGCCCTGTCCCTAACCGAAGTTCTACACGCACCACTGGCAACCTCAACAACCGCAACATTCGCAACTCCCACCCCCACGGAAGAAACACCCATAGGACTGGAACAATTCGAACACGCAGACATACAAGCAAACCTCGTTCTCAGAGTGAAAGAGGTAAAAGTTGGTGAAGACATGGACCTAGAAATAGAAATAGTCAACGCGGGAAAGGCACCCGCCCTTCTCATCAAAGTTGAAGAACTCGTTCCACAACACTTCGAAGCAAAAACGGTCCCCGAGACTTACAGGGTTGAAGATCGCCGCCTCAACATGAAAGGAAAAAGACTTGCACCACTCAAGACAGAAGAGATCAGGCTCGTCCTCAAGCCCGCAACCAAGGGAACTTTCATTCTGAAACCAAGAATAATGTACCTCGATGAAACAGGTAAATACAAGTCCCACGAACCAGAACCCGTTACGATAACAGTTAAAGAGCTGGGAATTTCAGGCTGGATTAAAGGATAGAGATAATTAATTTTGTTTGGGTTTTGAGTAAAGAATCAAAACTTTATCTTCTTCTTCAACTAACTCATAAGACAAAACACGAGACGCGATAATAAAGCATAGCCTTAATATAGCGCGCGCTACGAAACTCTTTTGTGCTTGGTGATCACAAATAGTTAAGCACGACTATAAAGAGATGAGTTAGATGGCTCGATATTTAGTATTGTGGCGAATGAACTCAGCAGCACCATGGCCTACTGATCCATCCAAAAGCTTAGAACTAAATGAGATGATGTGGATGGCTATAGACAGCTTCAAACAAGAAGGTCTGCTTGAGGACTTTGGATTCTTTCCAGATGGAACCACAGGATATGCAATTGGAAAAGGAGATGCCACGGACGTCTTCAGCCGCCTAAGCATGTTCCTTCCTTATATGCTTCCTGAGGTTCATGAGATCATACCATATGAGAAAGGCAAGAAGGTTCTCAGAGAAGCTATGAGCCAAATGGCACAACTGCAAAAGTGAAGCACACGCGCATCATAATCAGTCATGCAGCTCTCCCCCTTTTTTCTTATTTCCCTTCTCACCAAAAAGTGCGCGCGCGTAGCCCCCAAGTACGTCGAAGAAGAAGATTAAAATTTAATCCCAAAACCCAAAACCCAAACACTCCCGTCCAACGCTCTTCATTTTTTAGGTAGAAATGATTAATACTAAATATTCAGTAACTGTGGAAGTGTTTCTTAAGTTAATAGGAGGTGATAAGTCGTGAAAGTAATGTTGAGAGAAATTATGAGCTTTCTACCAGGAAAGATGGCTGAGGGGATGAAGCTTCTAGATGAAATGATAACACTAGCCAATAAGAAATACGGTCCTATCCCTAACATGAAAAAGTATACTCCATGGCTCGGCGGAGGTAACGCTATGCACACTGTCGTTATAGAAATGGAGTGGGACAGCTTCGCCCAGATGGCTGAGTTTTTCGAGAAGTCTTATGCAGATCCAGAGATGATGCAGACGATGCCCCAATGGGAGGCAATTGAGGAAAGACACCAAGAAGAACTCTATATGGTAATGCCATAAACTAGCGTTGTATGTTAAATCTGATGTATTAGCTTGAGGGAGGTGAAAGTACCTTCTCTCTTCTTTGTTTGCTGAATTACCTTCTCTTTTCTGTCGTTTCTATATGCCAAAAATTTTAGTAAGCTTCGGAAGTTGATTTTTGCCCTAAATCCATACAGGCGGAATTGTTCACCTATCTTCAATGCAATTCTTTTCTTATGTTATGTCTTATGTTATGTCTTATCAGTTAGTAGTTGTTGTTGAAGAAGAAGAGAAGAGAGAATTAAATTTTAATTCCTTCCTTCCCTTACAATTAAGGGAATATTACAAGTGTTCTACACTCTAGACGCTTAGATCTAAAATATAGAACTATATTGGTCCAGCCTCAAGTTGTAGTCGGTGAGAACCGATATGTTCGAAAAGAAATCGACGGCAATCAAGACGGCAACTGAAAAATCAAAGATACACACTATGCTTTCGTTAACTCTCTTAGCTCTGGTTTTCACAGTCGCTCTGACTTTCACCACGGTAGAGCTTCCAAGAATATTAACAATTCTATTCTCTCGTGCGGGCTGGATTCCAGATGTCAATCCGGTAATAGAACCAGAGATCGTCGAAAAGTTCATGAAGATCGCTAGGCCGATAGGCTATGTCTGCCTCACGGCGATTGTAATCTTGATAATAGCAGGCTTCATAACGAAGAAGAAGAGACTATCAACCTTAGGAGCACTGGTCTTTTTCCTACCAACTTTCGGCTACTTCGCAGGTTCCATGTTCTTCCTAGCGGGACTAGGAATACTGCGGATCACATGGATACCTTTCTGGGAGATCAATCTCGTCAACCTAGGAGACATCGCCTACCTACCGTACATTATACCAACCTATCTATTCCACCTCATAGGCCCAGACATTAGAACGCCTCTAGCAATAGCAGTCACGGGAATAGGCTTCTTCATATTCCTGTTAGGCACAATCGCATGGTTCTACGGAAAAGTACAGAAAAGAGAGACGGTTACATTCTGGTTATACAAGTACTCCAGACATCCCCAGTATCTCGGCTACATCATCTGGAGCTATGGGGTCATGTTGCAGGCATCTCTGGCTGGAATCAGTTGGGGAGGTTCAAATCCTGGGGCGAGTTTGCCATGGTTGATCTCAACACTCATCGTGGTATGCATAGCGTTGGCCGAGGAAATCAACATGAGCAAAAGAGACAGGGATACATATCTGAAATACAAAGAAAGGGCTCCATTCATGTTCCCCATCCCCAAGTTCATAGCCTCACTGGTGACAGCTCCGATCAGAGTCTTGTTGAGGAAGAACCAGCCAGAAAACAGAAAGGAGATCATCGGCACTTTCGCTGTGTATTTCCTAATATTCGTCCTATTGTCACTACCGTTTATTCTCCTGAACTTTCCTCCAGACCACCAGTGGTGGAAGTGGCCAGTATGGCCTATCGGCCCCGGCCCAATTTTCGAGTTGGCTCGCTCTCTACTCTAAATTGCAAAGTTTCAGCTATGTCAACGCGCGCGCGGGACTGCGACTAAACCAGTCAAGATTTAAGCCTTATTGCACGCCTATTCTAGAGTGTAGACGGTGAAGCTAGGTTGAAAGAATGGATGTGTGTGGAAGTTAAGCATCACAAGGATGTCGGCAAGACAATTGAGGAACTTTCCCTTTTCTTGGGTTAAGACATGTATACAGTATTTAAGGAAATTTAGGTGTTAAAAATGAGAAAATCATTCAAAGAAGATTGGACGTTACTTCCTCTTCTCGTAGTCTTGGGTACGGGTTTTGTTGCAGCGATACTTGATTTTGTTTTTCTACAAAACCTAACATTTCAAGTCTTTGCTCTTGCTGGTTTATGTTTACTGCTAATCGGGGGATACTTGCGTTTCAAGGCACGATTGGAACTTAAAAAGAAAGCGGGATTCAGTAGTCTTGCTTCAACATCAAGACTTCAAATTGTAGAAAGTCATCGGTTGATCAAAGATGGGCTTTACAAACACATTCGACATCCAATATACTTAGGGGAAACATTAAGGAATTTTGGTTTTGTCTTAATTTTTTCAAGTATTTATGGGGTATTGTTCATAGCGGTCGGGACAATTTTCCTTCTCTTACGTATAAGGATTGAAGAAAAAATGCTGATTGAGGCATTTGGCGAGGATTATCAAGAATATCAAAGAAATACAAAAAGGATAATACCTTATGTCTATTAATGATTCCTAATGCATGCATGCCTAATGTATTAGCTTTCTTCTATTTCTTTTTCCGAAAACATTCCATACAAATGGCAACTAGCTTCACGTTTTTGAGGGGTTGATGTAGCCCAAGTAAACCCTTTGTTAAAACGGTTACATAACCTAGAGCTCTTCCACATTTTCTGCATCTTACTGGTTTGACATCACTCATTTTCCATCACTAGAAGTAAACCCTTCCAATCTTAATAAGCAAGTTCAGCAAAATCCCAAAACCAAAATTCTTATTCCCAAGCGCGCGCGCCTTTTGAACAGCCTAATCAATTTAGGCCTTATGTTTTTCATATTATGAAACAATGTTCGATTATTTAAAAAATTTTTGTTTAAACATTGAATCTTGTTCAGAGAGATAATTATAGGTCTCAGTGCATTACTGTGGAAGTAGAGATTGGGGTAAGAAGGTGATCGATGTGAGAAAACTGTTTGGACCAACAAGGAAATTGAGACTGTTTAGATTACTCCGAAGCGGCAGAATGGGAGACGTGGATGCTTTCGTACACGCGGGCATCAATGAAGACAGAGAGCAAACGAAAACTTTCAATTCGAACGCTTATGTCTTGGCAAAAAACCGTATGCATGAAATTGAAGCGCAGAAGGCTATGGTACTGTTCGAGTCACGCCATGACAAATGGAAGTCAGGCGGAGCACTTTAACAACTATAGCGCGCGCGAGCCACAGGTTTTATCAACTGTGGACAGTAGAGGAAAACAGAAGTTGAAATAACTGTGTGCACGGTCTTGCTTAGCCTTCAATACTTCGATTTGTTATGTGAAGAGATTTTTGTTGAGGGGCGAGTGTAAATGAAAAAGAAAAAGCGTGTGATTGATTTCACATTTTCTCAAATAGGTGCCTTTGCTTCACTTCTCGTTTTGGCTATTTGGGGAGTAATCGTATTGGGGGTAAATTTGGTTACCGTCAGTGGCGCGATGGATATTGAGATTACCTATTTTGGCACTATGGTCATCATGCTTTGTGTACTTGGATTATTCTATTGGAAGAGGTTTCGGTGGAGCTATGTCTATGGAATCGGTCTCATTATTTTTGGCTTCTTTGGAGGATTGTTATTGGCGGCATGGAACCGCATATTTTACTTCTCAGTGTCCGTTTACAACTTATCCATCATCCTATTCTACATAATCGCCGTGGTCTGCACATACTTCAGCTACCGATCTTATCAAGAGCTCACGCGTCTACCAACAAAAAAAATGTTAGGGGGTATCAGTGGAACAGTCCTTATTACAGTTGTCGTTGGCGCGGTACTGTGGTCTAATTTTAGCTTAATTTATGACCATATGTTTGAAACTAATCTCCAAACTATTGACGATCAACTTCAGAACTTGCCAACTCTCGACGACAAAATTCAGTACTTGATGCGGGAAGGGAATATTCCGTCCTTGGTAGCTGGCATTGTCGTTAACGATTCTCTGGTTTGGAGTCGAGGTTATGGTGGCGCCTCGCAAGATACCGTGTACTTAATAGCCTCTATTACGAAACCCTTCGTCGCAACAGCCGTATTGCAGTTATACGAGCGAAACCTGATTGACTTGGATGACGATGTGAACAAACATCTTCCCTTTACTATGAGGCATCCACGGTATCCAGACACAGCGATAACGATTCGAATGCTATTATCCCATCGATCAGGATTAGCCCATTATACGAATCAATATAGTGGCTACGTTGAAGCCGACGAAATACTTGACTGGCTCTCAGCGAACCGTGGATTGAGTATCGTTAAACATGTTCCGTATCCTTCCTTTGCGGAGTTCTTAGACGGCTACTTAACCCCAAATGGACCGTATTACTCACCCTCCGCTTGGACGGTTTCAGAGCCGGGAACAGCGTACTTCTACTCCAGCCCAGGATATGACATATTAGGGTATGTCGTTGAAAGCGTCACCAATCAACCATTTGTTGATTACCTTCAGGAAAACATCCTAAATCCATTAAACATGACTGGCACCGGATTTAGCGTCTCAGACTCGCCTAATAACCAGGCTATTCCTCGTGAACGAGTATTCGGCGTGTTGGCAAAGACCAATATTGAATTACCGCTTTATGATCGAAATCGTATCGGAGGCGGAGGAGTGAGAAGTACGGTTCCCGATTTAGCTCAATTTTTAGTCGCGCATATGAATCACGGGCAAATCAACGGCTTCCAACTCCTGAAACCTGAAACCGTCGAATTAATGCATAAATCAACAGTCTCATTTCCCCCTCAATCCTTGACGGTTGGTTACGGATTAGGTTGGATGCATCTGAGCAATGTAACGTATGAACACCATTACTTTCATGGCGCTCAGGGGCATGGTGGTGAGACATGGGGCTTCAGATGTCACATGTGGTTCGTTGAGCAGGAAGAAGGTGCTTACGGAGTAATCCTTATGACCAATATTAACACAAATTTCAAACTCGACTCAATATATACCCAAGCTATGAGTCTTAAACTTCAAGACGTGCTATTGCAAGAAGCTTCTGTTATGTTTTTACAAACCCCTCAAGACTAAAGATCCCTTTTAGCGCGCGCGCGAGAGTGTGTGAAGAGAGAGAGAATTAAATTTTAATCCAACCAACCAATTCAGGATGCGATAGCAGAAAGCATATGCAATGGTTTAATGCTTGATCAGGAAGCAGGGAGCAACTTGGATTAAGGTTTTCCACCAATGAAATGATAGTCTAAACAAAATGCTGTAATACTGAAAGAGACATGTTCAAAAGATAGGTTACTAAGGTCAAAAAACCCCACTTCTTATCAAACCTAAAAGCGTATCCGATTAAACCCCAGAGTCCAACGTAATAAAATAGAACATATGGCCCCACGAGGGCAGTGCTACGAAAATCAAAGTCCAAGATGTAATCAAGTACGAGTTCAACAATAAAGAAAAGAATAATCGGAATTAGAAGGTATGTTTCCCACTTGTCCCTCTTATTTCTTCTATTGATGAATGCGATGTACCCTAAACAAAAACCCATAATAATAGCCACAATGCCAAAAACACCCTCCACCTGTGACAAAGCAGAAATCCGAGCTACAAACAAGAAAACCATAATCACATTGATTAGGTTCGCCAAGTAGACAACAATCAAATCTATTTTCTTATAATCACTTTCAAACTTGGACACTAATTTCAAACCCAAAACACCGCCTTGCCCATAAGGTCGTCGCTTTAAATATAAAATTTTAATCCAACCAACATGGACGGTTAATGGATAACGGTTAATTGAATGTTCCATTTCAAATTCTACTAAAAATTTAGCGCGCGCGTTTTAGTTAGTTAGGAAGGAATTAAAATTTGATCCCCAAACCCCAAAAAATGGACTTTGCTTCTCTTCTTATTCGTCGAGGGGGGATTCCTGTTGAGCTTCTGAGCCGGCTGACAAGTTTTAAATATTCTTTCATATAAGACGGTTCTGAGGATTAATCAATTGAGAGCTTTAGAGAAAGGGTTTCTTGTTTTGATAGTTGGCATCGTCATTTTGTTTCTAGGCTTTGTTCCAGGGGAAATGTTTCGACTTTTTGTCGAATATTTGATCTCCACATATTATTACATGCATGTCCTGTTAATCGTCGGATCTATGCTTGTAGCTATAGGGCTTATCCTCACAACAAAAGCAATAAGAACAAAAACTCCGGGGTCAGAAAAAAGTTCTGAACAGCCTAGCCCACTAGTGGTTGAAGAAAAATCTAAGTGGTTAATAGAGGGGCTTAAGAAAGAGACAGAGGATCTGAAGAGTGCCGTGAAGGATTTGCAAGGTACAATAGTTGAACTGGTCGAGCAAATAAAAAAACCAAAAAGTGGCTAGGCTCTCTTAGCGCGCGCCAATCCTTTAACCCATTCACATTTGGGAAGTTTTTAGAATCCTACACAAGGAAGAGCTGGCTCGTCATAGGCCAAAGTTTCTTGAACGGTTTACGATCATAGCGATTTCTTGTTCTTGAAAAGCCTCTTAAGAAACATTGGTTTACACCGGACCCCAACTGTCTGATGGCATTGCTTCTGGTACGTTGAACTCTATTGTAAGTGGCGCAGTCTTCTCGAGTCTTATCTCAACGATTATGGCTTCTCTTACCCCGGCAGCTTGCGCAGCGCTGAAAGT
>Ga0224496_10000454_pt1 | contig 28506 bp, 25 predicted proteins | sample SF_Jul11_sed_USG_2_FD_168127 | JGI IMG/M metagenome (GOLD analysis project Ga0224496, IMG submission 168127) | Sediment microbial communities from San Francisco Bay, California, United States - SF_Jul11_sed_USGS_8_1 | ecosystem: Environmental > Aquatic > Marine > Sediment | place: USA...
GCAATGACCAAACGTGGGCTGGTGGTTTTTGTGGGTGCCACTGGATCAGGTAAATCGACATCACTGGCAGCCATGGTGGGCTATCGTAATCAGAATAGTTTTGGTCATATTATTACTATTGAAGATCCGATTGAGTTTGTGCATCAACATGGAAATTGTCTGGTTACTCAGCGTGAGGTTGGTGTTGATACAGAGAGTTTTGAAGTTGCTTTGAAAAATACCTTGCGTCAGGCGCCTGATGTTATTCTGATTGGTGAGGTACGTGATCGTGAAACAATGGAATATGCTATCGCTTTTGCTGAAACCGGGCATTTATGTTTATGTACACTGCATGCAAATAGTACCAATCAGGCACTGGATCGTATAATTAACTTTTTCCCGGAAGAACGACGCAATCAGTTATTAATGGATTTATCATTAAACCTGAAGGGAGTTATATCGCAACGCCTGATTCCATTAAAAGGTGGTGAAGGTCGTGTGCCTGCAGTTGAAATAATGCTGGCAACACCTATGATGTCCGATCTGATATTCAAGGGTGAAGTGCATGCTATGAAAGAATTGATGACCAAGTCAAATGAGTATGGCATGAAAACCTTTGACCAGGCATTGTTTGATTTGTATGAAGATGGATTAATTACCTATGAAGATGCGCTGCGAAATGCAGATTCAATTAATGATTTAAGATTGCGCATCAAATTGCAGGGTAAGGATTCGAAGAAAGAAGATATTATGGATGGTCTTGATGGCCTGCAAATTCAGCAGGATGAAAAAGATAATCCAAATCGTTTGAGATAAAACAAGGTTATATATGAAGCTTGAGCCCTATTTAAAGTTAATGGCAGAAAAAGGTGGTTCTGATTTGTTTTTCACCACCGGTGCACCCATTTGTATGAATATCGAAGGTGTTATGCGCCCTGTTGGCAAATCAAAAATGATGCCGGGAGCAGTGAAAGAGCTTGCCTATAGCGTTATGGATGATCAGCAGCAAATGGGATTTGAGGCGACTATGGAAATGAACATGGGTTTGTCTTTGCAGGGCCTAGGTCGATTTCGAGTCAATGTGTATACACAGCGCGGTGAAGTATCAATGGTTATCCGTCATATCAAGGCAGATGTACCCACCATTGAGCAGTTGAACTTGCCAGTTAAATTAAAAGATCTAATGCTTAAGCGTAAGGGTCTAATTCTGGTTGTTGGATCAACTGGTTCAGGTAAGTCCACTACACTGGCTTCAATGATTGATTATCGTAGTGAAGCTATGCCTGGCCATATTCTGACAATTGAAGATCCGATTGAATTTATGTTTCAGCATAAAAAATCGATTGTTGGTCAGCGAGAAGTAGGACTGGATACCTTGTCTTATGAAAATGCATTACGTGAAGCGATGCGCGAAGCACCTAATGTCATTATGATTGGTGAGGTGCGTGATCGTGAAACAATGGAAGCTGCGATTCAATACGCGGACACCGGGCATTTGTGTTTGACGACATTGCACGCAGTGAATGCCAATCAGACGCTGGATCGTATTTTAAGTTTCTTTCCAACAGATGCGCGAAACCAGATACTGATGGATATGTCGATGAACTTGCAGGCGATTATATCCCAGCGACTGGTTGTTGGTATGAGTGGTAAACGAGTAGCCGCTATTGAAATCCTGATTAATACACCCTACATCTCGGAATTGATTCGTAAAGGTGAGTTCCATGAAATAAAAGAAATTATGGAGAAAGGTGAAGCCGAAGGCATGCAAACATTTGATCAGTCACTGTATAGTTTATTCAAAGAAGGTCGAATTGATCTTAAGACGGCATTAAGCAATGCTGATTCACGTAGTAACCTTGAGTGGAAAATTAATTTTGGTGGCGGTGTTATGGATTCGAGTGGTAACAAGCAGGATGAATCATCGGATTTTCCTTCAGGTGGTATGAGTGACTTGCCAGATGTTAGTTAAGTATTGTATTTAATAATTTCTAATCTAATAATATTATTACTTAAACAATAGTTAATTTTTATTGTGCAATAATTATTATTGATATAAGTCAAGCCGCGTTATCCCTCAGCAATTAATATTCATTTTGTAACAGGAAGATGTTAATTAGAAAAATGAAAATGCGCGAGGGTGTTTGTTATGTCTGAAGTACCAAAAGAGGTTGGCAGGTTTTGTGTAATGTGTGCAACTATTGCTATTGCATCAATAGCTCTAATTTCGTTGGTGATTTTAATCTGGACTCAAGCACTATAACGGTTAATTGATTTAAAAAGGCTGTATTAATATACAGCCTTTTTTTATGGGAAGATGAAATTAAATGCCATAGGCATTCAGAGTCCAGCAAGAGCCACCCGCAATGGCAGCGGGATGATGTTTGCTGACCATGTTTTCAATTGTCGCACTGTTCTTTTTTAAAGTATCTACCATCAATAGAACTTCTCCATGACTGAGTGCGTGTTCAAATTCATCCAGGTGAACTTTCGGAATTAACATGGCAAATAAATCGCCAACAATAAAAGTTATCGCCATTACCACAATGCTTAAAATGGCAGGGATTTTCATGTCGAACCATAAACATAATGCCAGGCTTAAGAATGCAAGGAAGAAGATAGCCAGATTTGAATTCCAGGCAAAGTTTTCAAGTTGATGACTAAAATCTTTCTTTTGCCATTTGTTTGTTTCTGGTAATGATATGTCAGTTGTCTTATTGCGAACAATTGCATGAATGTTATTTTTACTAACGCCATGCTGGACTAATTCAGGTATAAGTCGTTGAGTTAATTCTTCATTGGGTAGAAGAAAATAAAGTCGTAAAAACATATTGTTCTCCTGGTTAGATAAGGTTATTGATAAACTTGTTTCTGAATGCTGTTAGCCCTCCGCAACATAGTCGGCAGAATCGTTGCCCATGAGTACAATCATGTCATCGTTGTCCTGTTCATGACCCCAGGCCAGAAATTCATCGCGGTTAGTTTCGTTTTCAAAATAAATTTCGAGACCATCTTGGCCATTGCCATCATAAATACAAGGATGACTTTCAGGGTTGATGACTTCATTTAATGAAATTGGATCGGTAGTAATTCGGATATGCATGAGTGAATCCTCCGCAGGGGGTGTGGGCATACAGTCTATGGTAAGTATAAAAAAAGAAAAGAAGGCAAAAGTGGGGAATTAGGCGGTAAAGGTTTAATAACTCAGGAGAAGTACCAGTAACATACAGATACGGCGGCAATAAAACCGACCAGGTCTGCTATCAGTCCTGCCTGAAGTGCATAGCCTGTTTTTTTGATGTTAATCGAGCCAAAATAAACAGCCAGTACATAAAAAGTAGTTTCGGTTGAGCCAAACATAGTGGCGGCAATTTTAACAATCAGTGAGTCATCGCCATGGGTTTCAATCAGGTCAGCAAGCACGGCAACGGATCCGCTGCCTGTCATGGGTCTGATAATGGCCATGGGCAGAGTTTCCGGTGGTATGCCAAAAAATACAAATACAGGTTCGATTAAATTGATTAACGATTCCATTGCGCCACTGGCGCGAAACATGGCAATAGCAAATAAAATGGCCACTAGATAGGGAATAATACGTACGGCGGTGGTAAATCCTTCTTTGGCGCCATCGACAAATTCTTCATAAACGGCTAATTTTTTATACAAGCCATGGCTAACAATAAAAAGTATCAGTAGAGGAATTATCAGGGCTGTATAGTGATGCATTATCGATTCAACCTGGCATAGCTTTTTGCTGTAATAACGGCCGCTAATGTTGAGGCGCTTGTCGCCAGTATAATGGGGATAATTAATTCACTAACCTGTGTTCCCATGATGGCAATCAGTGTGACTGGAGGTAATAACTGAACACTGGATGTGTTTAATGCCAGAAACATGCACATACTATTACTGGCCTGTTCTTTTTTTTGATTAATTGACTGTAATTGTTGCATGGCTTTAATGCCAAGGGGTGTTGCTGCATTGCCCAGTCCAAGCACATTGGCTGCCAGATTGAGGCTAATGCTGCCCAGTGCTGGGTGATTTTTAGGAATCTCGGGAAATAACCAGTGGAGTAAAGGTTGAATGGCTTTAACAAAGAAAAAAATCATGCCGCTTTTTTCTGCAATGCGCATTAAGCCAAGCCAGAGAGCCATAATGCCGGCAAGCGCAATTGCCAGAGTGACAGCAAATTTAGCCATATCAAAAGCAGCATCACTGATGGCCTGCATTCTGCTCCAGTGAATCTCCGGAAGAACGATAGTCAGGGATTGGTTGTCCGGGTCAATGTGTGTTACATCTGCCAGTAATTCCTTGTCATGTGATAGTAAACGGTGAGTAAATGTTTTATTTTTATGAGATGTGCTGGTTGCGGGGATAATTAACTGTAGATGCTGGCTATTTTTCCAGTGAGCGGAAATAGTTGTATTGGCATAGTGTAGTTCAATTAATGTGCTGTCATCTAATTGTGTGAAAGGGATCTGAATGGCAAGTCCATTTTCATGTGTGTTATTCCATTCATCATGCAGGTCATGGCCTAATGCGAAGCTGATGCTGATAATTATGAGGCCGGCCCAGATGTAATTAAGCATGATATAAATTTATTATTAAGAATAAACAATCATAAATGACTCGCTGCAAATTGATTGCGGCCTGAATTAATTGGCAGAATAAATAACTTTGCCATCAATTAATGTCTGACTGACTTTTCCGGTAAAATTCCAGCCATGAAACGGGGTGTTTCTGCCCTGGCTAATGAGACTGTTGGCATCCAGAGTCCATTCTGTGGCAGGATTTATGATGCAAATGTCGGCAGCGGCATTCTGGCTTAGTGTGCCTCTATTGATGCCAAGAATTTCGGCCGGTTCTTTTGTTAATTTTGAAATGGCCGTTGTTAAATTCATCTGGCCATCATTCACCAGTCTTAGTGTTAATGGTAATAAGGTTTCCAGTGCGGAGATGCCGGGTTCTGTTGCGGGAAAAGGTGCCTGTTTGGCATCAATTTCATGGGGCTGGTGATCCGAGCAAATAGCGCTAAGAATGTTATGGCTAATGCCTGTACGTAAAGCATCTCTGTCACGTTGATTTCGCAGAGGTGGTATGACATGGCATTGACTGTTGAAGCTGCTGATGTCCATTTCAGTAAGGTGTAACTGATGAGCTGAAACATCAGCGGTTACATTCAGTCCCATGGTTTTTGCCTGATTAATCATTTCTACACTGCGTGCACATGAGAGTCGACAAAAATGTGCGCGTACGTTTGTATCAGTAATTAATTCAAGGTAATGGGCAATACTTGCCGTTTCGGCAGAGTAGGGAATGGGGGGTAATCCCAGACGGGTTGAAACAGGACCTTCATGGGCGCAGCCTTTATTGCTTAACCAGGGGTCATTGGCTTCTATAAATACAGTCATGTTATGGGTTGCTGCATACTCGAAGGCGCGACTTATCACCAGTGTATTGTGAACGGGAGAGCGAGCATTGCTCAGCCCGACACAGCCGGCTGTTTTAAGTGCGGCCATTTCACTTAAATATTCACCTTTTAAGCCTAATGTTAAAGCGCCCAGCGCAACGACATTAGCGTGTCCCGCATTTTTGACTTTTCGATGAATAAGCTCGACCACGGCAGGTTCATCAATGACCGGGTCTGTATCAGGTGGAATACACAGTGTGGTAATGCCTGCACTGGTTGCAGCCACTGTTTCTGAGGCGATATCTGCTTTGTATTCCAGTCCGGGTTCACGCAGACGTGCGCAGATATCAACAATGCCGGGTATGACATAATGACCAGTGGCCTCTATGGTTTGATCTGCCTGAAAGCCTTCGCATGCATCGCCAACAGCAAAAATTTTACCGTCACTGATATAAATATTGGTTACTTGATCCAGATTATTAGCCGGGTCAATGACGCGACCGTTTTGAATGAGCAAACGGCTCATGAGGATTTCCTCTGCTTATCATCTGATGTGCTGTGACTACCCAATGTCATTGACATTACTGCCATGCGTACAGCTATGCCATAAGTGACCTGGTTAAGAATAACTGATTGCGGACCATCGGCAACCGTTGAATCAATTTCAACACCACGATTGATTGGGCCTGGGTGCATCACGATAGCATCCGGTTTGGCCGCTTTTAGTCTTTCTTCGGTTAATCCATAAAGCTGGAAGTATTCCTGTTCACTGGGTAGCAATGCGCCCTGCATGCGTTCTTTTTGCAGGCGCAGCATAATCACAACATCAGCATCTTTGATGCCGCTCTGTATATCGTGATAGACGCTGACACCCATTTGTTCTATGTCTTTAGGCAGTAGCGTTTTTGGTGCTACTACTCTAATTTCGCCGGTGTTTAGAATATTTAATGCATGGATTTGTGAGCGTGCTACCCGTGAATGCAATAAATCACCCACAATAGCGACCCGCAGCTTGCCAAAGTCAGCGCCTTTATTGCGGCGTATGGTGAACATATCAAGCAGTGCCTGTGTGGGATGGGCGTGACGGCCATCACCGGCATTCAATACGCTGATGTGAGGAGCAACATGGTTGGCGATGAAATGCGCTGTGCCTGAGCTTTCATGACGGACAATAAACATATCGCACTGCATGGCTTCCAGATTACGCAGTGTGTCCAGTAGTGATTCACCTTTGCTGGTGGCAGATGTGCTGATGTTAATGTTGAGTACATCCGCTGACAGACGTTTGGCGGCCAGTTCAAAGGTGGTGCGTGTGCGTGTGCTGGCTTCAAAAAAAAGGTTAACAATGGTTTTGCCACGAAGCAGAGGGACTTTCTTGACGGATTCGTTAACCCCCGCAAAGGTTTCGGCAGTATCAAGAATGCTGGTCAGCATTTCTGTACTCAAACCTTCGATAGTGAGCAGGTGTTTTAGATTGCCATTATTATCAAGCTGAATGTTCCATAGATCCTTGCCGATCATATTGTCAGTTTTGCGCGTTGCCTTGTTGACCATCAGGGTGCCTTGTCCAGACGTTTGATTTCCCATGCCAGAGGTTCCGGCCCGGTTAATTTTATTTCTTCGTGATCATTTAGCTCAAGGATTTGCCCCACGGCATCTGCCTGAATGGGGAGTTCACGTCCACTACGTTCAATCAGGCAGGCAAGCGTGATGGATGCGGGTCGACCATAATCAAACAGTTCATTCATCGCAGCACGTATCGTCCGTCCGGTTTGTAAAACGTCATCAACCAGAATGATATGGATATTTTCTACCTGGGGTGGAAGGCGAGATGCTTTTACCTGGGGATTCATGCCAATGCGTGAAAAGTCATCTCGATAAAAACTGATGTCTAATGTTGCCAGAGGCTGCTTGATGTTGAGTAATGCATGTAATTTTTCTGCAAGCCATGCACCGCCGGTGTGTATGCCGACCATTAATGGATTATCAATGCCGCGTTGCTCAAGCAGGTTGTTTAGATCTGTTGCCAGTTTTTCCAGTAGCTGATCTGGTTTGGCTACATGGGTCATGAATTTTGCTCCAGCCAACTTTGAACGATGATTGCGGCAGACATTTTATCAATCTCTTGCTTGTTGTGTTGACTTATTTTAACTTTTTTTTGTAATTCCCGTTCTGCTTCGTATGAACTGAGTGTTTCATTGACGGTTTTGACTGGCAGGTTAAAGCGGCCTTCCAGTTGCCTGCCGAAGCGTTCGGCTTTTTCTGTCATCTCACTGGGCTTACCGTCCAGGTGATAGGGAATGCCAATAATTAGAGCGTCTGGCCGCCACTCCTGAATAATTTTCTGGATTTTAGTCCAGTCAGGTTTCTGGTTGATTGTGGTGATGGTTTCCAGTGGTGATGCATTTCCTGTGATGGTCTGTCCTACCGCGATACCAATGCGGCGTTCGCCATAGTCAAAGCCGAGTACCGTGGTTATGGTCATCTATCAGGCGTGGCCCGCGTCATGGCTGAGTAATTGTAAATCTATGCCGAGCAGCTGAGCGGCTTGCTGCCAGCGTGTTTCGACCGGCGTATTGAAAATAATGTCCTTATTGGCCGGGCAGCTCAACCAGGCATTAACGGATAATTCATATTCCAGCTGACCCGGTCCCCAGCCGGCATAACCTAAAGCAATCAATGTGTGAGCAGGGCCCTGATTATTGGCAATGGCTTCTATGATGTCTTTTGATGTGGTTAGAGAAATTTCATCGGTTATTTGTAAACTGGAATCCCAGTGTCCGTTGGGCGAGTGCAGTATAAAACCCCTGTCCTGATGAACAGGGCCGCCAATATAAACTGTCTGCTCAGATGATTCTTCAGCAGGGTTTGTTATTCCCAGTTGATCAAATACTTCACCAAGTATGATGTCAGAGGGGCGGTTAATGGTGATGCCCAATGTGCCATTGGTATCGTGTTCGCAGATATAGGTGACTGATTGACTAAAGTTGCCATCCTCCAGTGAGGGCATGGCAATCAGGAAGTGATTAGTTAAGTTAGTGTTATCCATTAAAATGTTTTGAGTTCATTTGTGCTGTGAAATTTCCAGCTTCTGGTAATGTGGATAACATCGGCCTGTTGTTCAAGTTTTTTAGGGAAAGGTGAATATGGCGATGCCATTTTTACAATACGTTTAGCGGCATCGTCGAGTATTTGATGTCCTGATGATCGACGAAGTTCAATATTGCGCAAGCTGCCATCAGAGTTTATGACAACATCGAGAATAAGGGTGCCGCTGAGTTTATTTCTTATGGCTTCATCAGGGTAATCGGCGTTGCCAAGGCGTTCTACCTTATCAACCCATTGGTGCATATAGCTGGCGGCAACATATTCTTTAGTGCGTGAATGAATAAATTTTTCTTTTGGTTTTTGCGAGTATTCCTGATAAGTCAGGCTAAGTTCTTCTACTAATCGAGCCGGTATGGTTTGTTTCTGTTGTGACTCAATGATTTCATTTTGATTATTTTCCTTACTTGTTTTTTTATGAGTAAAGGTTTTTAAAGTGGAGCTGTTTTGGGTGATGACCGCGTCTTTCTTGATTTCCTGTTTCTGGGGCTGAGTGGAAATGGTTTGTTGTTCTGCGGCAATGCCAGGTTGTTGTGATAAAGTATTGGCAGAAAATAAATCTGTGGGTCTTACTTTTTCTTCGCTGTTACCACCACCATCCTGTGAAACCTGCGCCAGATAATCAGCTTTTTCGGGCGTGGATGAGTGTGTTGTATTAACAAGGATGACACTCAATGACGGTGGAATTTTCTGTTTTGCCGAAGGCTCAGAAATAAAAGTGACACCAAGGATGAGGATTCCATGGAAAATAATAGCAAAAAACAGAGTCATACCTAATCTGTCTTTTGCGGTAACCGGTGGTGTTGCAGAAGCCGTTGCCATGTTTGAATTATAGAGCGGAGCTTTCAATTAGTGTAGTTTCTTGTGGATTTTTTAAGATAAGTCTCGATTTCATTTCGGGTGTGACATGAATATTGCCCTGATTATCGATTAGCATGACCTGTTTGAGGTTTAATTTTTTAGCAATATCCAGCCATTTATCCGGGCCAGCAATGAAAATAGCAGTTGCCGCAGCATCTGCAAGTCCAGAGTCATGATGAATGACGGTGACGGACTGTGATTGATCTGCGGGGTAGCCAGTGCGTGGATCTAGAATATGGTGATAGCGTTTTCCCTGGTACATATAATAACGTTCATAATCGCCAGAGGTGAAAATGCTTTCTTCACCCTGTGTTTCTATGGTTGCAATAATGTCCTGTTGCCGAGGATGTCTAATGGCAATGCGCCAGTTTCGATCACCATGTTTGCCAATGGCTTTGAGGTCGCCCCCGGTATTAATAATGGCATTTTTAATACCCATGTCTTTCAGGTATTGAACACTAAGATCTATCGCATAGCCTTTTGCAAATGCGCCAAAACTTAGCTGAACATCTGGATTCCGGCTTTGTATGCGCACACCGTTTATTTTTAAATCAGTGAGTCTGGGATTGCTGTTGACCAGTGCTTGAATGATTTCAGGGTCAGGTGGATGGATATCCGGGTCGTCACTTTTATGAAATTGCCAGAGATTGATGAGTTTGCCAATGGCGGGATTAAATAAATGATCTGTTGCAATGGCCAGGTTGAGTGACTGATTAATCAGTGGCAGAACCGAAGGACCGGCACTGAATTCTTTTTGCGTGGGAATGAGTGAGTTAATACGGCTCAGTGAGCCGGGTTCCCATGGGCTCCAGACAGAGTGAAAATAGGCAAAGTCATTATCCAGATGATCGAATATTTTTTCGGCCAGGTCATGATCGACATCATAAAGAGTGACCGTGATCAGTGTGCCGAAGCTAAGAATCTCGCGTTGATATTCGGCTGTTTTTGATTCACAACCGGTAATGACTGATGATAATAAAGTCAGGATGACTAGCAGTTTCATTGGCAAAGCGATTCAATACAGTCCATGAGTTGCATGCCAATATCAACACCAAACTGCTTGTCCAGTTCGCGAATACAGGTGGGGCTGGTGACGTTTACTTCAGTTAGATAGTCGCCAATGACATCGATACCAACAAAAATAAGGCCCATCTCCCTAAGGCGTGGTCCAACCTGCTGGCAAATCCATTGTTCTCGATCAGTGAGGGGCATTCCTATGCCCTGTCCGCCGGCAGCAAGATTGCCCCGGGTTTCACCCAGGGCCGGTATGCGGGCAAGTGAATAGGGTACAGGTTCGCCATTAATAAGAAGAATACGTTTATCCCCTTCGGTGATTTGAGGAATGTATTTCTGTGCCATGATGGTTTTTGTGCCGTGACGGGTTATGGTTTCTATAATGACCGAGAGATTGGCGTCTGTGGGTGTCACTCTAAAAATAGATTCTCCGCCCATGCCATCCAGTGGTTTCAGGATGACATCGGCTTGTTCATGGATGAAATCACGGAGTTTGCCCGGGTGGCGAGTCACCAGTGTGTTAGTGCAGCACTGTGGGAACTGGAGTGCAAATAATTTTTCATTTGCATCTCGAAGACTGGCTGGCCTGTTAACTATTAAGACACCTGATTTTTCCACCTGTTCCAGTAAATAACTGGTATAGATGTATTCCATGTCAAAGGGCGGATCTTTTCTCATCAGAATGACATCCAGATCAGCCAGGTTAATCTGTTCAGTGGAATAAAGTGAAAACCATTTTTCTGGATTGTCCTCAACCTGAAGTCTCGCACTGTAAGCAAAAACCTGTTCATCCTGTAGAAAAAGATCGCTCTGACGGATGTAATAAATCTGCCATTGCTTGCGCTGGGCAGCCAGTAACATGGCAAAACTGCTGTCTTTTTTAATTTTGATGGACTCAATGGGGTCCATGATGATGCCAAGCTTGAGGTTTTTATGGGTCATTACTTGCTTGATGGCTAGTCTGGAAATGATTAGCCGGCATTATAGCCGAAAAAAGGCTTTTTGTGCCTAATCATGACCTTGCCCGATGAAACATAATACTTTACTTAATATTTGGCGTGTAACTGACTTGTTTAATGGTGGATTTAATTGCGTAACTGAAATACTTGAGCTACATTCCTGAGTGTATCGACTAATTTTATTGATTTGATTGGGGATGAACGGGATAGCTATGGCAGAAGATTCCGCGGGTATTTCTGGCCTGAAAGTTATGGTGATCGACGATAGTAAAACTATTCGTCGAACTGCAGAAAACCTCTTAAAAAAAGAAGGCTGTGAAGTAGTGACTGCTGTGGATGGTTTTGAAGCCTTATCCAAGATTGCAGAACATAAGCCAAACATTATCTTTGTAGACATTATGATGCCGCGTTTAGACGGTTATCAAACATGCGCGCTGATAAAACATAATCGTATGTTCAAGGATACCCCTGTCATTATGCTTTCGAGTAAAGACAGTATTTTTGACCGTGCCAGAGGCAGAATCGTTGGTTCAGAACAGTATTTAACAAAGCCGTTTACCAAAGAAGACCTGCTGGGTGCGATAAAAGAGCATACTTAATAAGTATAAGTATGCTGAATAATTAAGTTATTGATTGAGATCTGGAGTTAACGAATGGCAAATATTCTCATCGTAGATGATTCCCCAACAGAGATTCATGTGTTTAAGACCATGTTAGAGAAAAATGGTCATAGCGTCATTGTTGCAGAGTCAGGCGAAGAAGGTATAGAAAAAGCACAGACCAGTTTGCCTGACCTGGTGCTGATGGATGTTGTTATGCCAGGTATGAATGGTTTTCAGGCAACAAGAAAGCTTTCAACCATTGAGGCAACATCATCGATACCGGTAATTATCGTTACCACAAAAGATCAGGAGACAGATAAGGTCTGGGGCATTCGTCAGGGTGCAAAAGATTACATTGTTAAGCCGGTTAAAGAAAAAGACCTGATTGACAGGGTTAATGCTGCTCTGGCGGGTGGTTAAAAGCGATTTAAGTGTTATGAGTAATCCATTTCAACGATTGCAGGAGCTGGAGAAATTATGTGTTGAACGCGCAGCTGCATTACCAAGTCTTGATAGTAATGTAAGTGAGTGGGTTGGCATAGGTTTTAATATTGGCAATACAGAGCTTATTTCTAAAATGGGTGAAGTCGTCGAAATACTTGATTTGCCCAGTTATACAAAAATCCCGGGAGTGAAGCCCTGGGTAGTAGGGATAGCAAATGTTCGTGGTAGTTTGTTGCCATTGATGGACCTGAAGGGGTTTATAGACTCTGATGATCTGGTAAATAAAAAAAAGTGTCGTGTATTAGTAGTCAGGCATAAAGGTACAAATACAGGGCTGGTTGTTGATAGTGTTTCGGGGCTAAAACATTTTTCACTAGAAGAACAAACTTATGAATTGCCGAATATGGATGCGAAATTACAGCCTTATATAAAACTGGCCTTCAATAGAGATGAAAAATATTGGCCTGTTTTTAGTTTTCACGCATTGATTGATGATGAGCGTTTTTTACAGGCTTCATTATAAGAATAAAGATGCAATTATAAAATTGTATTTGATGGTTAGGAGAAGATAATAAAATGAGCGCAGCAAAACGAAATCCGTTTGCCCTAGGCGTAATAAGCAAACCAATACTGATCCTGGGTATTATTCTATTCCTTTCGATTGCGGTCATGCTGGGTAGCTTATTTTACGCGGCAATTGAGCAATCATATCAGCAGAAGTATCTTGAGACAGTATCTGAACAAAAATTACTTTCACAGCGTATGGCGACATTTGCGCTGGAAGCTGCCGCGGGTAAGAGTACGGCATTTGCAGAGCTGGAAAAATATAAACTGAGATTTGATGCATTAATTAACCAGTTGGCTCAAGGTAATCCTGTGACAGGGTTGCCACCAGTATCTAATTATGCAGGTATGGAATTTAATGCGGTTAATGATGCCTGGGCGGGTGCTCAAGGTGACGATCTGGCAGGTTCATATAGTGCAAATGTGGTGCATATTCTTGAGGGCAAAAGCGCAATATCAGAAGTAGGTGAATTCGTACTGGTTATTCAGGAATTTATTCCTCAGCTGTTATCTTTCTCGGAAGAAGTTGTGGATCTGCTGGTGGAAAGAAATGCAGATAATCGGCAGATATTTATGGCCAGTCGTCAGTTAATGTTGACTCAGCGTATTGAGAATAACATGAACAGGGTGCTTGCGGGTGGTGAAGGTGCAGCGGCCTCAGCGGATCGATTTGGGCGAGATGCGGCACGATTTGGTACGGTACTTGAGGCTATGCTGAAAGGCTCTAGTAAATTACGCATCAATCAGATTAAAGATGAAGAAGTACGTACTAAATTACGTGAAGTTGCCATGTTATTCAGTTCGGTGAGTGATCACGTACAGGCAATACTTGAGTTATCACCAGAACTATTTGATGTAAAAGCGGCGGCTAATACTATTGAAGGGTATGCGGCGAATCTTTTATTAGCTGAAGAAGCGCTGGAAAAGAAAATTACTTCACGAGGTGCGTTCCTCGACCTGATTGGTTACGTGGGATTTGGAGCTGGTGTCGTAGCTGTAATTATTATCATCATCGCCGGTGTTTTGATGGTACGTGACTCAGGTGAACGTGAGGATGCTGCGTTAGAGCAGAATAGAAGAAACCAGCGCGCTATTTTGCGATTACTTGACGAAATGGCAAATCTTGCGGAAGGTGACCTGACTGTGCATGCAACGGTTACCGAGGAAATTACGGGCGCGATAGCCGACTCTGTTAACTATGCAATTGATGCACTCCGAACCCTGGTAGCTACCATTAATACTACAGCGGTAGAAGTTTCCTCCGCGGCAGAAAAAACGCTGGCGACTGCGTCACGATTAACCGAGGCGAGCTCACATCAGGCAAGGGAAATTGCATCAGCCAGTGCCGCGATTACCGATATGGCGGATTCAATGGAGGGCGTATCTAAAGATGCGGCAGGCTCAGTGGAAGTAGCGCATAAATCACTTGAAATCGCGCAGAAAGGTGCAGGTATCGTACGTAGAAGTATTAAGGGTATGGATACTATTCGTGAACAGATTCAGGAAACATCAAAACGTATTAAACGACTCGGTGAATCTTCTCAGGAAATCGGTGATATCGTGGGACTGATTACTGAAATCGCGGACCAGACGAACATTCTTGCATTGAATGCTGCAATACAGGCATCAACCGCTGGTGAAGCGGGTCGTGGTTTCGCGGTGGTTGCGGATGAGGTTCAGCGACTGGCGGAACGTGCAGGTAATGCAACCAAACAGATTGAGGCACTGGTTAAAACCATTCAGTCGGATACCAACGAAGCGGTAAGCTCAATGGAAGATAGTACCGCCAACGTAGTAAGTGGTGCGAAGATGGCTGAGGATGCGGGTGACGCACTCATTGAAATTGAAACGGTATCTGATGAACTGGCAAAACTGATTCAGGGTATTTCGCAGTCAGCGAGTTCACAGGCATCCGTTGCGGTGGATGTATCCAATACGATGAATGTTATCCAGGAAATTACGTTACAGACATCAGAAGGTACAGAAGAGACATCGGCATCGATTGGTAATTTGACGGAACTTGCGAATGAGTTACGTAAATCTGTTGCTGGATTTAAGCTGCCTGAGGGTCATGATCAGGTCGAAACAGTTATATTAAACGGTTAATGCGTAACAGGTAATATTGGCAATATAAAGATGAAGACTGAGGATACCGTCGAATATAATTCTCTGCGCTGGGTCAAGAAAGAACTTGATCACATACTGCATGAGGCGCAGGTTTCGCTTTCCGCATACATTGAGGATTCTGCCAGGCAGGAGAGCCTGAATGAATGTATTGATCATTTGCATATGGTGCAAGGCACACTGCAGATGGTTGAGTTGTATGGTGCGGCGCAAATGGCTGAAGAAATGGAGTTGCTGGCCAAGGCTGTATTAAATAATCAAGTTAAACAAAAAGATGATGCGTATGATGTATTGATGCGTGCCATGTTGCAGTTGCCAGATTATCTTGAAAGTTTGCAGGCAGGCAATAAAGATGTACCTATGGTGCTGTTGCCGATGCTGAATGATCTGCGTGCATCAAGAAACGAAAGCCTGCTTTCTGAAAACGTAATGTTCTTTCCTGATATTGATGCCAGTGATGCAGATGATACCACTGGTGTTCAGGAAATTGAGGCAGGTAAGTTATCTGCAATTGCAAAAAAAATACGTCCACATTACCAGATGGGATTGATTGGCTGGTTTAAGGGCGAAAAGGTTAAACCCAGTTTAAAACGAATTCTTGCCGTTCTGGCAGAGCTTGAAAAAAATTCAGCTAATCATTCGATTCGTCGACTATGGAACTGTAGTGCAGCACTGGTTGATGGATTAATGCATGATGGTCTTGATGCAAATGTCAGTATAAAAATGATACTTGGTCAGGTAGATCGCAGTATCAAGGAATTAATTGATAATGGCGAAGAAGCATTTACTGAAAAATCATCAAGAGAATTGCTCAAAAACTTACTTTATTATGTTGGTCGTGTAACGGTAAGTACGCCCCGAGTTGATAAGATAAAATCTCTGTATAAGCTTAGCCAGTTATTGCCAACAGATTCGGAGCTGGATGAAGTTCGTGCCGGACTTGGTGGGCTTAATGAAGAATTGCTGCGAACAGTATCACAGGCTATTCGAGAAGATTTGCTTGAAGTAAAAGACATTCTTGAATTGTTTGTGCACAGTGAAGTTCGTGATCTGGAAAAACTAAAAACACTTCCTGATTTATTAAATAAAATCGCTGACACCATGTCGATGTTGGGACTTGGTGAGCCAAGAGAAAATGTTAGCCTTCAGAAGAAGAAGATCGAGTCAATCGTGGCTGGAGAGCTCGAGGCCACAGATACTGAAATAATGGAAGTCGCTGGTGTTCTTCTCGGTGTTGAATCACAGTTAAATAACTTTATTGCAAGTAAGTCGGGCGCCCATAAAGCTGCAAAATCCAGGCATCGCGTCGGCAATATGGAAGATATGCCAGAGGCTGAATATAACGATGTTCTTTCGGCGGTTATACGTGAAGCATTGCATAATTTCAGTGATGCCAGACAATCAATTCTTAATTATCTGGATGATGTAAGTAAGACAGATTTACTAAAAGACGTATTAAAAAGGCTTGATGAAATTAAGGGCGCAATGTCCATGCTGCCTATTCAACGACTCGGACCACAGATTACCGCGCTTGAAAATTACATCAGAAAAGTTCTTATTGGTCAGGGCCTGGAGCCAGATAGTGAAACTCAGGATGAGATTGCGTTCATTATTACCAGTGTTGAATATTATCTGGAAGCATTACTTGAAGGCCGGCCAAATATTGAGCTATCTATGACCGCAGGTGAAAATGCGGCAATGAAGCTGGAAGAAATTTCAGCAAAATATGAAGATGCTGATTTAACAACAGGCTCGGAAGAAGAGCCAGAGAACATAGTTGTTGCGGAGCCAGAAGAAATGCTGGTTCAGCCTGTTGAGATTTCACTGGAAGAAGCTGCTGTAGAAAATGAACCAGAACAGGCGGTTACTCAAAAGACTGCTCCTGGTGTTAAGCAAGTTGTTGAATCCGGGCCTGTTAGTTCCAGCATGCAGCAGTATGCAATTCTTGATGGCGATGCCGATGAAGAGATTCTGGAAATATTCATAGAAGAAGCAATAGAAGAACTGGCGTCCTTGAATGAGCAGTTGCCAATATGGATAAATAATCCAAACGACGAAGATGCCTTAACAACAATCAGACGGTCATTTCATACTTTAAAAGGTAGTGGGCGACTCATTGGTGCGCAGTTAATTGGTGAGTTTGCCTGGAAATTTGAGAGTATGCTAAATCGAATTATCGATAATAGCATTAAGCCAAATAAAGATGTTTTCAATGCCTTAGAAGAGTCCCTCGGTGTGTTACCGCAGTTGATTGAGCAGTTAAAGGGTAATCAGGAGCCGGTAGAAAATGTTTATGAATTAATGCAATTAGCAGAGGCGATTAGTAATGGTCAGGCTGTTGAGCAGGTAAAAGTTCAGAAAGAAGAACAACCTGTTGAAGAATCTGCCGAAGAAATAGCAGAAACTGCCGAGAGCATTGCTATTGAGGAAGATCAGGATATAGAAATTGCTGATCTGTCAGAGGCAGATATTCAGTTAGAAGATGAATTAGATATTTCAGATGAATTTAGCCTGGAAGATGATTTCGATGTTGATTTAACGGATGATATAGAAGCGCTTCAGTTAGCAACTTCGATTGATGATGAAACATTGTCGGAAATAGATGAGTCACTTCTGCAAATGGATTCAGATGATGATTTTCAGATTGATTTCGAAATTCCAGAAGAAGCTGAAGAAGAATTAATAATTGAAGATGATAATCTTTTGCCAATACATGCTGATCCTGTTTTATTTGGCATTTTTAAAGGCGAGTCTGAAAGTCATCTGGATCAGATTAGTGAGTTGCTTGAGAAACATGCGAAAGGTATTGAGTCATTAGTAGCTGGAAATGAATTAACCAGAGCACTGCATACACTATTTGGAAGTGCCCGCACGGCCCAGGTTGAAGAAATAGCTGAGTTATGTGGTAGTGCTGAAAAATATGTTAAAAAACTTATCGAAATTGAAGGTGAAAATGCTGCATTAGATGATGATGGTGTGAAGCTTATTGATGATCTGCGTAAGAGCGTTGCAAGGATGCTGGATCAGCTGGCTGATCCACGAAATAAATTAGACGCTGACCGAGAGTTGCTGGAACGGATAAAAAGCTTAACAGGAAAAGTAAGCGAGTCATCAGAAAGTTTGACGGTGGAAGCGCCTGCAGTGGCCCATCCGGTGGAAAAAAATTCACCAGAAGAATCACTCGTCTCCTACAGTGATGTTGATGATGAGCTGGTCGATATTTTTCTCGAAGAAGCAGAAGAGCTTCTTGATGGTTGTGAAAATAGTTTGCAGAAATGGGCTAATAATCCTGGCGACTCTGATAGTGTTCAGGAATTACAGCGCTTGTTGCATACTTTAAAAGGCGGCGCACGCATGGCCGATCTTTCACCTGTTGGTAACTTGACCCACGCGCTGGAGTCATTGGTTATAGCCGTTACTGAAGGTCGAGTAGGGTTCTCGAGGGCTATGGGCAATACGCTGCATGAGTCTATGGATAGACTGTCGGATATGATGGCTAAAGTTAAAAACCGTGAGCCAATGCTAACAGCAGAAAATCTGATTAATCACCTTGACGCCTTGCGTCGTGGTGAAGAAATTGACCTCAAAAAAAAAGATGATATAAACGAAACAGAGCTTGAGGCAGATGTAGACGAAACGATTGAGCTGGATCTTGATGATGCGCCTGAACTTGTTTTTGAAGATGATGAAGATCAGGAAGAAGAGATTGTTATTGATCTCGAGCCGGAAGCGGTAGCAACGTCAGTAGATTTAAAAATAGATGAGCCCGTTAAATCAAAACCTTCAGGTGTCGCTGGTGAGCATGCTTTTGTTCTAGATAAAGACGCAGAAGAAAGTGTGCAGGAAGACTCTGCGAGCAGAGGAATCGCCAACGAGCAGGTCCGCGTTAGATCCGATCTGCTGAATGAACTAGTCAATCATGCTGGTGAAGTCAGCGTGTTTCATGCCCGAATGGGGCAGCAAATCAGTAACTTTACATTTAATCTTTCTGAAATGGATCAGACCATTGTGCGTCTGCGTGAACAGTTACGCCATTTAACCATGGAAACAGAAGCGCAGATTTTGTCGCGTTATGAGAAAGAGTCTGATCAGTATGATGAACATTTCGATCCTCTCGAAATGGATAGATTTTCAACTATGCAACAAATATCACGAAGTTTGCAGGAAACTGTAGGTGATATAGAAAGTATCAAGGATATTGTGAACGAAGATATTCGTGATGCTGAAATGTTGTTGTTGCAGGAATCACGAGTAAGTGCTGAATTACAGGAAGGTTTGATGCGAACCAGAATGGTTCATTTTGGTGGCCTGGCATCAAGACTTAGAAGAATTGTAAGACAAACAGCGCGTGAACTTGATAAAGATGTTGAGCTGGAAATTAATGGTGAATCCAGTGAAGTTGATCGCACCGTGCTGGATAGAATTGTGGCACCACTGGAACACATGCTGCGTAATGCGGTAGCTCATGGTATTGAAGATCCTAAGCATAGATTGGCGATAGGTAAGCCGGAAGTTGGCAATATACATATATATGTCGACAGGGAAGGTGGTGATGTCGTCATGAAAGTTGTTGATGACGGAAAAGGTATAGATGCTGATGCTATTCGTGCTAAGGCAATCGATCGTGGCTTTATAGAGCCAGATAGCAAAATAAGTGACCATGATGTTTTGCAGTTTATTATGGAGGCGGGTTTTAGTACTGCTGAAACCGTTACTCAGATTGCCGGTCGTGGCGTTGGTATGGATGTTGTTGATAGTGAAATCAAACAGCTTGGTGGCGTGCTTGAAATTGATACCATTAAAGGTAAGGGTACGACTTTTACAATTCGTTTGCCTCTGACGCTGGCTATCAATCATGCATTACTAGTGCATGCGGGTGATGATATTTATGCAGTACCATTGAATAGTATTAAAGGTGTGGTTCGAATGGCTGGACCGGAACTGCAGACTATTTATGATACAGAAGGTGGCCGGTATGAATTTGCTGGTGTGCCTTATGTTTTAAAACAGCTTAATTTTCTACTGAATGGTCAACAGACTGATTATTCAATGAGGACAGAATTGTTCCCTGTGTTATTAGTTCATGTAGGTGATCAGCGCATTGCTTTACATGTCGATGACTTATTAGGTCGACGAGAAGTTGTGGTTAAACCGGTAGGTCCTCAGATTAGCGCTGTTAGAGGTATATCGGGTGCGACAATTCTTGGTGATGGTCGTGTGGTTCTAATACTTGAAATGAATAATCTTGTTCTCGGTGAGGCGCTGTTCCATATTGGTGGTGAGGCGGGTGACGTTGCCATAGAAGAAGTTAAGGAAGAAGTATCACCTCTGGTAATGGTAGTGGATGATTCGATTACCATTCGTAAAGTTACAGCACGTATGCTTGAGCGTAATGGCATGAGAGTGGTTACAGCAAAAGACGGAATTGATGCAGTCGCTCAATTACAGGATCAGATACCAGATGTAATGTTGCTTGATATTGAAATGCCGAGAATGGATGGTTATGAAGTCGCGACACATGTTAGAAATGATGATCGATTAAAAGAATTGCCTATTATTATGATTACATCAAGAACGGGTGCGAAGCATCGTGACAAGGCAATGGATATAGGTGTTAACAGGTATCTTGGTAAGCCGTATCAGGAAGACGAGCTGATGGAAAATATTAATAGTTTACTTGGTTAGATATGTAATGACAGATGTCGAAGAACAGATAAAATGTGTTTTGCTTTCAGTTAATGAAAATCAGCTTATTCTGCCAAAAACAGCAGTGGCTGAAGTTGTTGCGATACGTAACATTATAAACGTAGCCAATAAACCTAACTGGATGCTGGGCTATCTTGACTGGCGCGGTAATTCAATTCCACTGGTATCTATCGAAGCAATGGGTGGTGTGCGAATGCCCAGTCTGGCCAGTGGTAATGTTAAAGCTGCGGTAGTGTATGTTATTGGTGAAAATGCAAGTTTCAATTTTATGGCGTTTCTGGTTCAGGGAACACCAAAAGTTATTAACTTAAAACCCAATAGTATAATTAGTGATGAAGAAGAGTCACGGCATCCGGTGATTGAAGAAAAAATACTGATCCATGGAGAAAAAGCCAGTATTCTGGATCTGATAAAACTGGAATCCATTATTAAATATATTATGACCTAAAGTCGCCCCACAATGTTTGAATTGCCGTAATACCGGCAAGTGCCGCCGTTTCAGTTCTTAGAATTCTCTGACCAATTTTAATTCCGGAAAAACCTGATTCTTTAGCATGCATGATTTCCCGTTCGGATAATCCGCCTTCCGGCCCAATTAACAACCAGAAATGAGTTGTCTCAGGTTTTATAGACGAGAATGATGTCTTAGATAGCGGATCAAAAATAAGTTTTGTTCCTGTCATTGTATTAGCAAGTTGCTCCTGGAGAGTGATCGGTGATCTAATGTCAGGAATGTCATTACGTCCGCATTGTTCGCAGGCACTGATAGCAACTGATTGCCAATGGTTAAGTTTTTTTTCCCAGCGATCTTCCTTTAGATTAACCACGGTATGTTCTGATATGATCGGAATAATTGTGTTTGTGCCCAGTTCTGTCGCTTTCTGAATGGCAAAATCCATCCGGTCTCCCTTGGATATACATTGTAGTAATGTAATGGAAATACAGGATTGGGTTGTTGTGTTTTTATGAGAAATAATTTTTGCGAATGATTTTTTATTATCCAGAACTAACTGCGCGGTATACTCACCGTCGGAGCCATTAAAAACAGTGAAGCAGTCATTGTTGCGCAAACGTAGTACACGAGTAAGATGGCTGGCAGCCTGCCGATCAAGCTCGATAGTCGTATCGATTATTAATGGCGTATCAATGTAAATTCGAATAGTTCGCATAAATTAATCGGCGGTTGCCAGTTGAATACCCTGCCATGCTGTGTTGGCAAGGTATTCAATTTGCTCAGGCGTGATTATATAAGGTGGCATGAAGTAAATAACATTGCCAAGTGGTCGAAGGATGGCGTTATTTTTTAAACCATGTTGATAAACGGTTAGGCCTCGCCTTTCCTGCCAGGGATAGGGCTGCTTTTTCTGTTTGTCTTTAATTAGTTCTATAGCGAGTATCATACCTGTCTGTCGTACATCTGCAACGTGAGGATGATCAATAAAATGTTCAGTTGCCTGTTTCATGGAATCAATAAGCTGGATATTATTTTCAAGTACATTGTCAGTTTTAAAAATGCTCAGCGTAGCCAGTGCGGCAGCGCAGGCCAGCGGGTTTCCGGTATAACTATGCGAGTGAAGAAAAGCGGTCAGGTTTTCATAATTATCATAGAAAGCCTGATAGATATTTTCAGTGGTAATAACCGCTGATAAAGGTAAATAGCCGCCGGTTAATCCTTTGGATAAACACATAAAATCAGGTGTAATATTTGCGTGATTACAACCAAACATTTTTCCGGTGCGGCCAAAGCCAACGGCTATTTCATCAGCAATTAAATGTACATTGTATTTTGTACATGCCTCACGGAGTTTATTCAGATAGATAGCATCATACATGCGCATATTGCCTGCGCATTGAACCATGGGTTCGATAATCACAGCACAGGCTTCATCAGCATGTTGTTGTAATATTTGTTCCATGCCTGCAAAACTGCGTAGCGCGTAGTCACGTTTTGATTCGCCTGGTTCTCTTAAGTAAGCATCAGGGCTGGGGGCTGTTATTACGTCGAGTAATAAGGCTTTATAAGTTTCCTTGTATAAGCTTACGTCGCCAACGGAAAGTGCACCCAGTGTTTCACCATGATAACTATTGGCCAGATTTATAAATTTTGTTTTACGGGTGTTGCCAGCATTATGCCAGTAATGAAAACTCATTTTTAATGCAACTTCGACTGCTGAAGAACCGTTGTCGGCATAAAAACAGTGATTAAGACCTTGTGGGGTAATGTCTATGAGTTTCTCGGACAGGTTAATGACGGGCTCGTGGGTAAAACCACCCATGATTGTGTGTTCGAGTGTATCCAGCTGATGTTTGATGGCATCATTAATGCGAGGATTGGCATGGCCAAATAAATTGACCCACCATGAACTGATGGCATCTATGTAACGATTGCCGTCATAGTCTTCGAGCCAGACGCCTTCACCTTTTTTTATCGGGATTAGAGGCAGCCATTCATGGTCTTTCATCTGGGTACAGGGATGCCAGACGGACGCCAGATCCCTTTTTGAAAAAGATAAATTATTCATGTTCTGAGTTTATGTGGATCAAATGAAAGTCGCAAGATAGCAACAGGCTATCTTGCGATATATGTTATTTAGAGAGGTTTTTCCAGATACGCAATGTGGCTTCTGTCTGGTTGAGAGTGTAGAAATGTAGCCCTGGCGCTCCTGCATCCAGCAATTGCTGGCACATATGAGTAACGACATCAGCGCCAAAGTCTTTTATGGAATCAACATCGTCACCAAAAGCCTGTAGCCGTTTGCGTAACCAGCGGGGTATTTCCGCGCCACAGGCATCGGAAAAACGCGATAAACTGGAAAAATTAGTGATCGGCATAATACCCGGCATAATCGGTTTGTCTATTGCCATTTTTTCACAGCTTTCTATAAATCTAAAATAAGCATCGGCATTATAGAAATACTGGGTAATAGCCGAATCGGCTCCGGCTTCAATTTTTCGTTTGAAGTTTTTCAGGTCATCTGTAGACGATTTAGACTGCGGATGAAATTCGGGATAAGCTGCGACCTCAATCTTAAAATGATCACCGGTGGATTTTCGAATATATTCTACCAGTTCATTGGCATAATTAAATTCGCCGGGTGAAACCATACCGGACGGTATATCACCACGTAGTGCCACTATGCGTTTAATGCCCTGGTTTTTATAGCTGGCCAGTATTTCATCAATCTGGCTTATGGTGGAGCCAATGCATGATAAATGAGGAGCCACATCAATGCCGGATACCTTGTTAATTTGCGTAACGGCATCAAAAGTACGATCACGTGTTGAGCCACCGGCACCAAATGTAACCGAAAAGTATTCAGGATTCATTTCCTGTTTCAGTTTCAGGCTGGTGGCATGAAGTTTTTCCATTCCCTGATCAGTTTTGGGAGGAAAAAATTCACAACTAAATGTTTTTGAATATTGTTGTTGTGATTTCATGGTTATGATTGTCTAGTGCTGGATAGTTAGCGGAGTACTGACCTGCAGTACTCCGGCTTACTAAAGTTTATTACCCTGATTAGTAACGATAATGACCAGGCTTGTATGGACCCTCAACTGGAACATTGATGTAATCAGCCTGTTCTTTAGACAGGGTTGTTAAATTAACACCAATTTTTTTCAGGTGAAGACGGGCAACTTTTTCATCAAGGAGTTTAGGCAGTATATAAACTTTATTTTCGTACTCATCACCCTTGGTGAAGAATTCAATTTGCGCCATAACCTGATTGGTGAAAGATGCGGACATAACAAAACTTGGATGACCTGTCGCACAACCCAGATTTACCAGACGACCTTTGGCAAGAATAATAATACGTTTGCCATCAGGGAAAATAACATGATCAACCTGTGGTTTGATTTCTTCCCACTGGTACTTTTCTAAAGAAGCGATATCGATTTCAGAATCGAAGTGACCAATGTTGCAGACGATGGCCTGATCTTTCATTGATGCCATGTGGTCATGATTGATAACATGGACATTGCCGGTAGTGGTAACAAAAATATCACCCATTTTAGCAGCGTCGTTCATATCTACGACACGGTAACCTTCCATTGCTGCCTGCAGTGCACAGATAGGATCAATTTCAGTCACCCATACCGTTGCACCCATGCCACGGAATGCATGTGCGCAGCCTTTGCCAACATCACCGTAACCGAGAACGACACAGATTTTACCGGCAATCATGACGTCGGTTGCGCGTTTGATGCCATCGAGTAAAGACTCGCGACAGCCGTACAGGTTATCAAATTTTGATTTGGTAACAGAATCGTTAACGTTCATGGCAGGGAACAGCAATTCGCCTGCTTCCACCATTTGATATAAACGATGAACACCGGTGGTTGTTTCTTCGGTAACACCTTTTACGTTGTTAGCGATATCCGTCCATTTTTTAGAACCGGGAGAAATGGTGCGTTTAAGTACATCAATAATGGCTTTCCATTCTTCATTGTCACTGGCTTTGGCATCAGGCACTTTGCCGGATTTTTCGTATTCAACGCCTTTATGAACTAATAACGTGGCATCACCACCATCATCAAGAATCATGTTGGGTGTGCCACCATCAGGCCAGGTTAATGCCTGCTCTGTACACCACCAGTATTCTTCAATGGTTTCGCCTTTCCATGCGAACACGGGTATACCTGCCGCTGCAATGGCGGCTGCTGCCTGATCCTGAGTCGAAAAAATATTACATGAACACCAGCGAACTTCGGCACCCAGAGCTGTCAAGGTTTCAATCAGTACAGCGGTCTGGATAGTCATATGAATACTACCCGTAATGCGAGCGCCCTTGAGTGGCTGAGAGCTGCCGTATTCTTCACGCAGCGCCATCAGGCCCGGCATTTCAGTTTCAGCAATAATGATTTCTTTACGTCCCCAGCTGGCCAGGGACATGTCGGCTACTTTGTAATCAGAAAAGTCGCTCATGTTAATCTCCAGAAAAATTAGTCATGAGCGCCGTTTGAAACATCTTGTCCCCTGTGCTGAGCCTGACAGATAATATATCTGCTGCAGCGCTCCTCAGTGCAGGGGTTATCAGAAAAAGCCGGATTACAAACCTGCTGCGTCTTTTAACGCGGCGGCCTTGTCCGTTTTTTCCCATGTAAAGTTAGGTTCTTCGCGGCCAAAGTGACCGTATGCTGCTGTATGACGATAAATAGGACGTAATAAATCCAGCATCTGAATCAGGCCTTTGGGTTTCAGATTAAAATGTTCGCGTACCAGTTCAACTATACGGGCATCGTCAATTTTGCCGGTACCAAAGGTTTCCACTGAAATGGATGTCGGCTCAGCGACGCCAATGGCATAGGAAACCTGAATTTCACACTTATCCGCAAGACCTGCGGCAACGATATTCTTGGCAACATAACGACCTGCATAAGCGGCAGAACGGTCAACTTTTGATGGGTCTTTACCAGAGAAAGCACCACCGCCGTGACGGGCCATACCACCGTAGGTATCGACAATGATTTTACGACCGGTCAGGCCGCAATCACCTACCGGGCCACCAATGACAAAATTACCGGTTGGATTGATGAAGAATTTGGTGTCCTTGCTGATCCATTCTGCGGGCAGGACGGGTTTGATAATTTCATCCATTACCGCTTCACGCAGTGCCGCCAGTGTAATGTCAGGATTGTGCTGGGTGGATAAAACAACCGCATCAATGGCGGTGGGTTTGCCATCTTCATAACGGAAAGTCACCTGACTTTTTGCATCCGGGCGTAACCATGACAGTGTGCCGTTTTTGCGCACTTCTGCCTGACGTTTTACCAGCTTGTGGGCGTAGGTAATGGGGGCTGGCATCAACACATCGGTTTCATTGCTGGCGTAGCCAAACATCAGGCCCTGATCGCCGGCACCCTGTTCATGATCGCTGCTTTCGTCAACACCCATGGCAATATCAGCAGACTGTTTGTCGATAGAGGTAATAACGGCGCAGGATTCCCAGTCGAAACCCATTTCCGAGCTGTTATAGCCAATTTCCTTAACGGTTTGACGCACAACTGCCTGCATATCAACCCAGGCGGAGGTGGTGATTTCACCGGATAGTATAACCATTCCCGTGTTGACCAGGGTTTCACAGGCAACGCGAGCCTTGTTGTCCTGCTGGAATATGGCATCCAGAATGGCATCAGAAATCTGATCAGCAACTTTGTCTGGATGGCCTTCAGAAACCGATTCAGATGTAAATAAGTGACTTTTTGACATTGTTAATAATCCTCGGTGCAATCATTAATGATTAGCAAATACTTGTAGTCGTATCAATGCAGCATTTGATGAGGTTGATCTTGTCATATGTGACGATGCAATCTCTGAGAGATTTAAGATCCAGGCCCATTCTTTAGCTTTGCTAGAGACTAATAAATGAGCGCCGTTTAAATATAGATGCACCGAGCCTGACAGAGAAATCTGCTGCAGCGCCCCTCAGTGCGGAGAGGAATTATAGATGAAATGTTTCGAAATGGCTATGTTTGCCGGATTATCAGCGGGTAGAGACGGTATTAGAGGAGTGTATTATCCGTAGAAAAAACAGGGGTTTGGGCCAGTCTGGCTGGAACGGGTCGAATGAGATCACTGGGTGACAGTTAATGATGGCGGATACATACGTTCATGAGGTTGTAAGATATAAGTATCTAACAAACCGTAGAGACCGCTCTGGCAGCATGCCCTCAACCGTCACGTCACAAATATTATGTCGGCTTTGGCATGAAATAACCAGGCTCATAGTCTGACGATTATTAATTCTGGATGACCTGAGTCAACCCTTGTTTAAATATATAAGCATAATATTTAAATATGAAGTATCTGGAGATGTATGTGAAAATATTTCTTCATTTCCTGGTGTTGAATCTTTTGTCGTTTGCACTAACCGCATGTTTTCATGACGATGATAAAGGCGGTGGCTGGATAACCATCACATCACCGACATCAGCACATACGTACAGCGTCGAAAACACTGGCGGCATTGATATTGCCGGTGAGGTGTTTGTCTCATCAGGTGGACGGATGAGAGAGGAGACATGGTGCGACTGTGTGGGGTGGGCATGTTTATTTTACCCGCCCGAGTATTTCCAGTGTTTTACTGAAAGTTATTATGATTCCGCCATCACTATCACGGTAACCAATGATACAACCGGTCAAGTTGTGAATGGACGTGTATACCATCACGGTGAATCAAATACCTGGTCAACATCAGGTTCTGTTTCGCTGGTCCTTGGTGAGAATGTGATTCGAGTGCATGCTGTTGATGAGCGGGGCAACAACGGCAGGGATCAAATTACTGTCTTTTGTCTAGACACCCTGGCTCCGTCAGTTTCATTCAAGTTCCCCGAAGCTAACACTGTGGTGGACATTCCTGATTTTATTGTTGTTTATTTTTCAGAAACCATCGATACGAATGCATCAACAATATCCAGTTTTACATTGAATGATGGTGGAACGAATGTGCCCGGTACAATATCTTTTACAGAAAACAATTTAATTACATTCATGCCTTCAGCAGGTTTTTCCTATAACACAATGTATGAAGTCACTTTAAGCGCCAGTATTCAGGATCTTTCAGGTAATACGTCTTTAATCAACACCAGTTGGTCGTTCACCACCACTCTTGCACCTGCCCCGGCAAACTTACAGGCAAGTACGGATAACGGGCAGATCACACTAAGCTGGGACGCAAAAATAGATGCAGATTCTTACAATATTTACTACGACACCAGTCCAGTCAATATTTCCAGTGGA
>Ga0224496_10000455_pt1 | contig 28466 bp, 22 predicted proteins | sample SF_Jul11_sed_USG_2_FD_168127 | JGI IMG/M metagenome (GOLD analysis project Ga0224496, IMG submission 168127) | Sediment microbial communities from San Francisco Bay, California, United States - SF_Jul11_sed_USGS_8_1 | ecosystem: Environmental > Aquatic > Marine > Sediment | place: USA...
TGAGTTTGATGGTAAAGCCGATGTGTTTCAGTGCATCCTGAAATTTAAGTTGTTGCTCATCGCCACGATCAATGGCATAAGCGATGGCAGAAACAATTTCACCTTCAGTGCTGATGCGCTGCCAGAGTTTTCGATAATTAAACTGGCGTGCATAAGCATCGCGAGTGGTGTAATAGATGTTTTGCACATCAGCAAAAATAGCAATTTTTTTCACGGTAACCTATTAGTATAGTATTTTAACTTTTAACAAGGTTAACATAATAGCTGTTATGTATTCGAGATGTTCTCTTCTGGAAGCTTAGTGTCGTAATGTGTTAGACTTTTGTCATTAATTTATAGCTACGGACCAGGAATGCTGATTCTATAATTTATTCCATCAACTTTATGCAGTCATTCGGCGAAAAAGTTTATATTGTTTTAGTGAGTGTTCATGGTCTTATCCGTGGCCATGATCTTGAGCTCGGTCGTGATGCAGATACTGGCGGTCAGTCGAAATATGTAGTTGAACTCGCTGTTGCTCTCGGTCAGCATCCTGCAGTGGCACGCGTCGATTTATTAACTCAGCGTGTGGTTGATCAGAATGTACATCCGGATTATGCAAAACCTACAGAACAGTTATCTGACAATGTTCAGATCGTTCGCATAGACTGTTGTGAAACTGAATATCTTCCTAAGGAGCAGTTATGGGATTATCTGGATATTTTTTCAGACAATGCCCTGAGTTACATCCGAGATCAGCAGATTTCGCCCGATTTTATTCACAGTCACTATGCTGATGCCGGTTATGTAGGAACCCGTTTATCCAGTCAGTTAGCTATTCCATTAGTCTATACCGGACACTCGCTTGGGCGTGTCAAACGACGTCGTTTATTGGCTAGTGGCGTCAATCGTGAAACCATCGAACAGCGTTATAACATAACCAGACGTATTAATGCTGAGGAAGATGCGCTCGGTGCTGCCGAGCTGGTTATTACCAGTACCAGTCAGGAAATTGAAGAACAGTACGAGTTATATGATTATTATCGGCAGGAATTAATGCGAGTTATTCCGCCGGGCACTGATCTGGTGCGTTTTCATCCACCTGTGGGTGATGAATATCAAAGCGAAATCTATCAGTCATTAAAACGTTTTTTAACTCAGCCGGATAAGTCTATCATCCTTGCGCTTTCACGGCCCGATCAGCGAAAAAATATTCATACGTTGCTCGCTGTTTATGGTGAGTCGCCAGAGTTGCAGGAGCGTGCCAATCTTGTCGTGATCGTTGGTAATCGTGATGATATTCGAGATATGGAAGAAGGCGCACAGGAAGTATTAACCGATCTGATTATGTCTATCGATTATTATGATTTGTACGGCAAAGTAGCTTACCCTAAACAGCACCAGCCCGATGATGTGCCCCTGCTTTTTCGTATAGCGGCTTTATCGAAAGGTGTATTTATTAATCCTGCACTGACTGAACCCTTCGGTCTAACGTTGATTGAATCAGCAGCGTCCGGTTTACCTATCGTCAGTACTGAAGATGGTGGTCCGCGCGATATTGTCGCAAACTGTAAAAATGGTTATCTGATAAATCCACTAGATAAAGCCGAAATGGCTAAATATTTACTTAGTGTTATCAATAACAAAGATGAATGGACTGTGTTTGCAGACAATGGTATCAATGGTGTGAAAAAACATTACTCATGGCAGGTTCATGTAGATAAATATATGGAGCAGATTGAAAATCTGTTGGTTCACACTCAGGCGGAGGATCTGGCTTCGGATAAATCTGAACTGATGCGCCGTCATTTACTGCATCACGATCGAGCTATATTTAGCGACCTGGATCAAAATTTACTGGGAGATCTAGATATTTTGAAACCCTTCGTTGAAGTGATTAAGAATAATCGTAAATGTGCCAAGTTTGGTATTGCCACGGGGCGACGTCTGGATTCAGTGCTGCATCAGTTAAAACTGGTTGGTATACCTCAGCCTGATGTACTAATTACCAGTCAGGGTACTGAAATTTATTATGCACCTAATCTGTCACGAGATTCTGCCTGGACAGAACATATTGATTACCTGTGGAGGCCCATGGCAGTGAGGCGTGTGCTTGCCGATCTTCCAGGTCTTAAGCTACAACCCTGGAACGAACAAAGCCGTTTCAAAATTAGTTATTACATTGATCCAGAAATAGCACCAACAACAGAGGAAATTATCAGCTTATTACATCAGCATGATATAACGGCGAACGTGTTGCATTCTTTTGGTTTATTCCTCGACATCATTCCCATTCGAGCTTCAAAGGGCTACGCACTGAGATGGTTTGCGGATCATTGGGATATTCCGCTGGAACATATTCTGGTAGCAGGTGGTTCTGGTGCTGATGAAGATATGATGCGCGGCAAAACGCTAGCCGTCGTCGTCGCTAACAGACATGACGAAGAGCTTTCAGAATTAATGGATCAGGAGCGGGTTTACTTTGCCAGAAAACCATTTGCAGGCGGCATTATTGAGGCAATTGATTATTATGATTTTTTCGGTAGTTGCAAGGTGCCGCAAGCATGACGCGATTGCTTTTATGCACTGACCTGGACCGCACTTTGCTACCCAATGGCACACAACCGGAGTCGGAGCAGGCTAGAGAGTTATTTAGTCAGCTGGTTGCTCGACCTGAAGTAACACTGGTATACGTTACAGGTCGTGATCCCATGTTGATTGAAGAGGCCTTCAATGAATACACTATTCCTCGTCCTGATTACGTTATTGCAGATGTAGGCGCCAGCATTTATCAGTTAATCCACACAAAATGGCAACACTGGCCAAAATGGGATAACCACATTAGCCGATTGTGGGGAGCATATTGTCATGCTGATCTGAAATTATTATTGCAGCCGATCCGAGAACTTGAATTACAGGAAGAGAGTAAACAGAGCGCTTATAAATTAAGTTATTACGTGTCATTGCAAATACCGCATGAGCTGCTCTTGCAGAACGTCACCAGAATTATGGCAGAAAATGATGTCAACGCAAATTTAATCTGGAGCATCGATGAACAGAAAGATATTGGTTTGCTCGACATACTGCCCGGTAATGCAGGCAAGCGTGAAGCTATAGAATTTTTAATGACACAGCTTGGTTTTAATTATGATGAAGTTGTCTTTGCTGGTGATAGTGGTAACGACATATCTGTAATGTCGAGTCCTGTTCAGGCTGTATTAGTCGCAAATGCTAGCGAAGAAGTAAAACAAGCGGCTCGGCAACAAGCCGAAGCCAATGGTTGTGTGCATCAGCTGTATTTAGCGAAAGGAGATTTCCATGGTTTAAATGGCAATTACAGTAGCGGTATACTGGAAGGCGTCGCCCACTATATGAATCAGGTTGAGTCCTGGTTGTGGAGTAAAACATGAGTCAGCCAACCAGGCCAGTAATATTTGGTGAAGTATTATACGACTGTTTTCCTGATGGCAGGCAGGTACTGGGTGGTGCACCATTTAATGTTGCCTGGCATTTGCAGGCATTCGGCCTCAAGCCTTATTTTATATCGCGTATCGGTGATGATGAACTGGGCAGGAAAATAAAATCAGCTATGACCAGTTGGGGTATGGATGTTAGTGGTTTACAGGTGGATCCTATGCACCCCACAGGTACAGTGGAAGTCAGTATTGAAAACAATGAGCCCAGTTATGAAATCGTTAATCACAGAGCGTGGGACTATATCGGTTATGAAATCAGCCGTAATGATATTGAACACGGGATTTTATATCACGGTTCACTGGCGCTAAGGAATGCAATATCCAAAGCCACGTTGGATAAAATTAAAAAAGAATTTTCTTTGCCAATATTTATCGATGTCAATTTAAGATCGCCCTGGTGGCAGAAAGATTTTATAGGTGAATTAATAGAAGATGGCCAGATAATAAAACTAAATGAACATGAGCTTAGCTTGATTGTGCCCAATCAGGACAATCTAAAAAGCCGGGTTCAATATTTGATTGAAAATACAAAGATTAAAACATTGATTGTAACGCGTGGTGCAGCAGGAGCGATTGCTGCTCTGTCTTCCGGTGAATATTTCCATATAGAGGCGGAAAATATAACAAATCTGGCTGATACTGTAGGTGCAGGTGACGCATTTAGCAGCGTGTTATTGCTGGGTACTATCCGAAAATGGCCATTATCACTGGCTATGGAACGCGCACAACAGTTTGCCAGCCGGATTATAGCTATCCAGGGTGCGACAACTGAAGACAGACATTTTTATGATGTGATTATCAATAACTGGGATTTATAAATAGTTATGTACGAACAGGTCTCCCATTCATTACTCAATGATATTTTGATCAGGCTAAAACCCGAGATCAATGAAACCGAATTGCGTCATTTTTATACACGTCTTGGTGCCAATTTCTATGCCATTTATTCATTGTTTCAAATCTTATACGGCAATCGTGATGACTTTGAAGATCAGGCTTTTCGTCTGGTTGAAACACTGGCACTTAAATATATTGAACGCTCTGCCAAATTAAAACTGAATGATCTTGATCGTGAAAAAAATCACAACTGGTTTCTGAGTGAAAAATGGGTTGGTATGGCCTTGTATACCGATGGCTTTGCAATGAACTTGCAGGGTTTAAAAAATAAAGTTACTTATTTTCAGGAGCTGGGTATTAATATGATTCATATCATGCCGATCCTGCAGTGTCCTGAAGGTAAAAGTGATGGGGGTTACGCGGTCAGTGACTTTAGACATGTTGATCAACGCATCGGCAGCAATGAGGATCTCGCTGAGCTCAGTGAAGAATTGCAAAAACAGGAAATTTTGTTAACTCTCGATGTTGTGGTCAATCACACGTCCAGCGAACATGAGTGGGCGTATAAGGCCTGCGCGGGTGATAAAACTTATCAGGATTATTATTACGTTTTTGATAACCGTGAAATCCCCGACATGTTTGAACAAACCATGCCGGAAATTTTTCCGGAAACATCGCCGGGTAACTTTACCTGGAATGATGAAATGCAAAAATGGGTGATGACGGTGTTCAATGATTTTCAGTGGGATTTGAATTACAGCAATCCTGCCGTGCTGATCGAGATGATTGATATCATTTTGCACTGGGCTAATCGAGGTGCCGATATTATTCGCCTGGATGCAGTTGCTTTTCTCTGGAAAAAAATTGGCAGCACCTGCCAGAACGAGCGCGAAGCCCATCTGTTATTGCAGTTGATGAAAGACTGCTGCCAGGTTACGGCACCGGGTGTGTTGTTTATTGCGGAGGCCATCGTCGCACCCAGTGAAATTATCAAATATTTTGGCGAAGATGCCATTAACGCCAAAGAATGTGAAATTGCTTATAACGCTACCTACATGGCGCTACTGTGGGATGCTGTCGCGACGCACAATGCCCAGTTACTGTATCAGGGTCTGAAAAGTCTGCCCGATAAACTGGAGCGTGCCACCTGGTTAAATTACATTCGATGCCATGATGACATCGGTCTGGGTTTTGATGATAACGATATCGTGGCGGTTGGTTACAATCCACGGCAGCATCGTAAATTTCTTATTGATTACTACACCGGCAATTTTGAGGGGTCATCTGCCCGAGGTTTGTCATTTGGCAGTAACCAGAAAACCGGCGATGTGAGAATTTCCGGTTCACTGGCATCACTGGTGGGGCTTGAGTCGGCAATCGAGGCGAATGATGAACAACAGATTGACTTTGCAATCAAACGAATCCTGTTGCTGCATAATTTGATTTTATCTTTTGGTGGTATCCCGCTGCTTTACTATGGTGATGAAATCGGTACGTTAAATGATTGTCACTATCTTGATGATGAACATAAGGCACATGATTCACGCTGGGCGCATCGTCCAAATTTTGACTGGGATAAAGCGGATAAAAGACACATACCGGGCAGCATCGAACATCGAATTTTTACTGGTCTGAAAAAAATGATCGCAATCCGAAAAGAAATTCCCGCATTTGCGGATTTCAATAATCGTGAACTGATTCCACTGGAGAATCCGAACCTGTTTGCGTTCACACGTTTTAATCTGAGTCGCCCGAGTGGTCGCGTGCTGGTGGTTTGTAATTTTGATGCGAGCCCTCAGTATCTGGACCTCAGTAACCACAGCATCAAGGCAATACTGGGTTATGGCCAAATCAGGGATCTGTATACCGGTGACACACCGGCCATGTTCAAGCAGCAACTGGTTATACCGCCTTTCCAGTTTTACTGGCTGAGCGATCAGTTTTAGCTATGGCATAGCTAAAAAAAAGGGGCGGAAATTTCCGCCCCTGTTCTGTTACTTTTGCGAATTGACTACGCCGCGTTTTGAGTTGTGCGGCGCGGACGATTCTGCGAGGATTGATTTTGTGATCGGCCCTGATTGCCCGCACGCGCACCATAAGATGAGCGTTGTTTGTTCTGATCCGAGGCCGATCTGTTGCCCGCAGGTTTTCTTGCACCCTGTGGCTGATTGCCACGTCCACGATTAATGGGTTCGGCCTTAATCGAAGGATCGGGTTCATAGCCTTCAAGCACCACTTTAGGTATCTCACGTTTTAATAGACGCTCGATATCTTTCAGCAGTTTCAGTTCATCTACGCACACCAGTGACATGGCTTCGCCTTCATTACCGGCGCGGCCGGTACGGCCAATACGGTGCACATAATCTTCAGCAATGTTCGGCAACTCGTAATTAACCACGTGCGGTAACTGATTAATATCCAGCCCGCGCGCGGCGATGTCGGTAGCAACCAGCACACGAACCTTGCCGGATTTAAAATCGGCCAGTGCTTTGGTGCGTGCGCCCTGACTCTTGTTGCCATGAATGGCGGCGGCAGTAATGCCATCGGTATTCAGCTGCTCGGCCAGACGGTTAGAGCCATGTTTGGTACGGCTGAATACCAGAACCTGTTTCCAGTTGTTCGAACCAATCAGGAAAGACAGCAGTTCACGTTTACGATTTTTGTCGATAGGGTGAACCACCTGGGTAATGCGTTCAGCCGTTGTGTTGCGCTGGGCCACTTCCACCAGCGCGGGCGTGTTGAGCAGGTCGTGTGACAACTTTTTGATCTCATCTGAAAAAGTTGCTGAGAACAATAAGGTCTGTTTCTGTTTGGGCAGCAGTGCCAGTACTTTGCGGATATCGCGAATGAAACCCATGTCGAGCATGCGGTCAGCTTCGTCGAGTACCAGAATTTCTACTTTGGAAAGGTCGACCGTTCTCTGGCTGACGTGATCCAGCAAACGGCCCGGTGTCGCCACCAGAATATCGACGCCGCTACGCAGCTTCTGAATTTGGGGATTAATTTTTACCCCGCCAAAAATCACGGTGGATTTTAATGGCAGGTGTTTACCGTAAAGAATGACACTTTCTTCAACCTGTGCCGCCAACTCACGTGTGGGCGTCAGCACCAACGCGCGGATCGCGCGACGGCTGTTTTCCGGTTTGGCTGATTCCATTAAGCGCTGTAATAAAGGCAGAGTAAAACCGGCGGTTTTGCCCGTGCCGGTCTGCGCGCCACCCATAATGTCACGACCTTCGAGGATGTGAGGAATGGCTTGCAGTTGTATAGGTGAGGGAGTGGTATAGCCTTTTTCGGATACAGCACGGAGTAATTCGGCCCGTAAGCCGAGTGATTCAAATGACATATTATAATTTTCTCTTGGGATCGGCCCACCCAATTCATGCGATTTGGGATGGTCTAGGCGGAAACGTGTTTTTGTATTTCGAGGTGAATCTGAAGTGATTACCGCGGTGAAAAAAGGTGCAGACCAACGTGCACCAGAAATTGAACATGCATTATACCTGAAACATTGTTAGAAAGGTGAGCTTTGACTAATGCGAAGTTAATGCTCCTTTTGTTACTTAATATTCTATTGTACTTGACTATAACGAGGTTGCTGGTGACCATGTTGTTAGAGAATAGAAACAGGTAGTGTTACTTTATGGTGATATTGATATGACTGATAAAGAAGAATTAATTAATATTGATGAAAATCCATTTCCGACTGCCGCGCAGGATGTTGAAGCTGCTGGCCTGACGGTTGATACTCCGCAGACACGTTCATCTACCTATCAACTGGCTTATACCGATCAGGAATTTTTACTGCGTGATGAATTACGACCGGTGCGGTTACAGCTGGAATTACTTAAACCTGATTTGATACAGAGTGAAGAGGGTATTGAGTCAACTATTGTGATCTTTGGTAGCGCTCGCATTCCTGAACGATCAACGGCTGAAAAGCGATTGAAAAAAGCTACGCGATTGGCCGGTGAAAATCCCGATGATGCCCGTTTGCAACGGCGCATGATTATCGCCCAGCGAGTTTTAGATAACAGCCGTTATTACGATGAAGCACGTGAGCTCGCTTCAATTATTACTGAGGCGACGTTGTCGCAGGGTCGTTGTGAGATGGTGGTTATTACCGGAGGTGGCCCGGGTATTATGGAAGCGGCCAATCGTGGTGCTATGGAAGCTGGTGGAAAAAGTATTGGCCTTAATATTGTATTGCCGTTTGAGCAACGTCCCAACGCTTACATCACCCCGGAACTTTGTTTTCAGTTCCATTATTTTGCTATTCGTAAAATGCATTTTCTCAAACGCGCCCGGGCGCTGGTCGCCTGTCCCGGTGGTTTTGGTACTATGGATGAATTATTTGAAACGATCACCTTGATACAAACACGTAAAATTAAACCTGTACCGATTTTGTTATTAGGCAGCGACTACTGGCGTCGTATTATTAATTTTCAGGCAATGGTTGATGAAGGTACGATTGATGAGACAGATCTGGGTTTATTCAGATTTGTCGATTCAGCTGAAGAAGCCTGGCAGGTGATTAAAAAATATTACGATTTGTAATAGATGCTCATGCCTATCCGGATAACGGTAATACCCTGTAGCTAAAACTATCGTCATCGCTTAACGCTCGAATGTATACAGAATATCCGCACCCTGATATTCACCGCTTTCTGCTTTGATCTGCCATTTGCTGGAAATTTTGTAACGTAGCGTCAGCGTATTGAAAGCTTCAACCAGACCGACGCCATAACTGACGTAAAGCCGGGGCGATAGATAACGACCGACCACCAGTGAAGCCTGGTCGCCTTCGTCACTGCTCTCCACCCGCATCTCGTCCAGTCCAAAACGGTCACCGATGGTGCGTGCCAGATGATCGCCACCGGCCAGCCCCATTGCCAGTGCGGCTTTGGCCATCATCGCGCCTTCTTCACCCGAAGCATTTTCAATGGGGGCACCGAGTAGCAGATAAGCAAGCATGTCGGTTTGACCCATGGCAGGCGTTGAAAACAGTTCCAGCTGGGGTTGTTGCAGACTGCCTCTGACTTTGATGCCAGTGGTGATGGTGCCGACGTGGCGCACAGCGCGTAAATCCAGTCCCGGGTTGGAAGGTGGCCCGCCGGTAAAAAGCAGGCGGCCGAGTTCAATATCAAGGCGTTGACCGTAGGCGCGATAACGTCCTTCTGGAATGTTGATTTCGCCGGTGGCTTTGGTGAGGTATCCGGGTTCATCTTCCAGCAGTACACTACCACCCAGTCGGCCTTCAAAACCAAATCCAAAAAAATGCACTCGCTCACCCAACGTCAGTCGAATTTTGGTATCGATCAGCCAATTATTTTCAGCCGGTTTTTCACCGCCAATAATTTCTGCGTCTTCTGAGACACGTACTGCCGTGGTGATGTCTTTGGGCTGCAGTTTGGCCTGCGGAACGTGGATGTTACCGCGTATTTTAATATTGTGATTTTTCTGTTCGATTTGTAAATCGGGAGAGATCACGATCCGTGCTTCAGGAATCTGTGCAACTTCAAATTCATTGCCCTTGATACTGATTGCCGTTGGCCAGCCGTCATCACTATTTAAAAGGGTTTGCCCCTTGATGATCAGGTCGCCTTCACCGGAATGTGCTTTAAGGCGGAAGCCGAATTTTTCAGAGCCCTGACTCTGGCTATTTAGGCTGAGTTGCGTGATGTTCAATCCGAGTCGCGGAATACGCAGAGCTGCATTGAGTAGCTGTGCCTTGCCGCTGAGTTGCGGTTGAGTGAGTGTTCCGTTGATGGAGAGATTCAGGCTGATTTCGCCTTTAAGGTCCTGTATCTCTGGCAACAGCGCTTCGATTAAACCCATGTCATGAACAGAGAGCTGTATACCGGCGTGTAAACTCTGATGTTGATAGTTAAGTGTGAGTAACTGCGCTCCCGGTAATTCAGCTTTAAAGTGAAAGCGATCACCGTTGCTCATGGCAACCTCAGCACTGCTATTAATTCCCTGTTCATTCATGGCGAATGCCACAGTACCACCTTGATATTCCCAAAGTTCACGTTCACCTTCCAGTAGCGGGTAACTGACTGTACCCGGTAGCAGTTCAATTTTGCCGTTTCCTAGAATTTGTTCAGGTCTTTGAATACTCAGCTCAGCGTTGGCGTTGATCTTGCCGTTTAGTTTCAGGTCCGCCGGTAACCATGGAGCGAACAGCATCAGAGGTATTTGTTCGGCATCGATTTTTGCCTGCCAGAGTTCATCGTGCCGATGCAATCGTATGCATACCTCGCCATCGTTACTCGCTAAACAGATGGGTTCAGTCCGGATAGTATTTTCAGTTATATCGAGACTGGCGGGTGTTTTTAGCTGCCAGTGATAGATCTGCTGACTGTCGAGCTCAATTTTTTCTAAACGCCCGTGCCAGCCCTGTGCGTCTGTGATGCTTTGTAGTTCGGCCAGCGCGGTGAGTTTTTCAGAGATCGCTTTTATCTCAATCTGTTGACCAGTGCTGGTGATAGCCAGTGACTGCCAGGAGGAACCGGCTAACTCCAGCGACTGTGCAGCAAGATTAATATCAAGCTGCTGCCACTGCAAAAAATCCAGATTCAGGTTTCCGTTGACTGTACCAACACGATAATCCGACAGTGCCAGCATCTGGCCTTTGAAGCTTGTTTGAATGCCAGGGGCATCATATGGCCCGGTGAAACGACCTTCCGCGTGAAGCTGCCCTTGAGCCTGAGGGTAAAGTTCAGCCAGATTGTCGGCAGTGATTGACCAGTCCAGATTTAGCCTCTCAGCTATCCGACCTTTAGCATTTACCTGAGATTTACCCGAGTGAAAGTCGAGCAGGGCAATGTCGAGGCCATTGTCGTGCCAGTTCAACTTACTTTTGAGAGAGACCGGGTAATTTCGCAACTTACCCGTCAGCTGCGTGATATCCACTTCGGCAACCAGCAGGCCATTTTTGATCTGTCCCGTGCTGGTGATTTTCGCCGCCAGCTGGCCGGGCCATGCGGGCGCGAGGCGGGCCGGGTTGATGTCACGGGCGCTGACCTTAAGCTGCCAGTTCAGTGCCGGTGACCAGTTGAGCTGGCCGCTGGCAGTGGCTTCACCCTCCAGTGCGGCTACTGTTAGCGACCGGATATTCAGGCCGTCGAGATTGCCCTCGGCGCTGGCCGACCAGCTCGATGGCAGCAGCTCGGGCCATGGACTCTCGCTGCTCAGTTGTAACTGATAGTGATTGATCGTACCTGTAACTGAAGCGTTGCCACTGGCACTGTTGAATAGCGGCGGTTGTTGTAGCGGCCAGCGCAGGTTCTGCCAGTCCAGCGCCAGATTAAACTGGCCGCCATCCTTGCCCGGTGTCCATACGCCGTGGCTGTTGATGCGCATGTCGCTGCCCGCTGGCTGCAGCGTCAGCTGGTCAACCTGAATGGCGTTGTCGCTGAGCCGCTGCAGCTGGAAGTCGGCATCGAAGCGGCCAATCTCGGGGTAGTTTCCATCCAGTGTGCCCGTAGCCGTGGCGGTGCTCAGGTCGCCTCTGGCCTGAAATTGCAGCGCACCGCTCAGCGCTGGTAACTGGCTATCGAGTTGCGATAGATCGAAGGCGCTGACATTGACCTTGCCCTGCCAGTGGAGCCGTTCGAGCAGGTCGCTGAGCTCGGTGTCGAGCCTCAGCTGCAGCGGGCCGCGTAGCTGCTGTTTCAGATGAGTGCGCTGCATGTCGCCAGTCAGCGCACCACTGCCATCCAGCATCGCACCGGAAGACAGTGTGGCGCGCCAGTGAATGTCCAGATCGTGTCGATAATGGCGGGTTGGCCGGAGCTCGCCCTTGATGTTCAGGCTGAAACTGTCATCCACAAGCAGACTGAATTCTTCGATATCAACCTTGCTTAACAGCGTGCTGGCGCTGAGTCTAATTTGTCTGAGCGTAAACATCTGCTCGTCCTGGCTGAAGCTGAAATCATCGATCTGCACGTCTTTCAGTGCGATCCGCCAGGGCAGGAAAATCTCGGGCAGAGCCACTGGCTGGTCGCTCGGCTGTGCTGCCGGCAGGGCAATGCTGAGTGACTTGATGCGAACGCGATCAATATCAACATTGGCGACGAGCAGGGCGCCGGGATGCCAGTCGACGATAATCTGCCCGGCTTTGATGGTCATGCCATCCTGTTCAAATTCGACGTTTTCGAGCGTGACCGGGCCGATCAATTTACCCTGCGGTGCGTTCAGGCTTAGGCCCGCGGGTAAATAAGGTTCGGCCTGCTGGTACGCCCAGCGCAGGCCGCTTTCGGTTGCCATCAGCCAGACCAGTAGCACCAGCGGCAGCAGCAAAATCAGCAGCAGTATGTACAGCCGTTTCATAAATCCGGCCCTATATTAATGTGTAAACGCCACGGCTGGCCATCCTGGGTGATGGCGCTGGCCAGATCGAAGCGCACCGGGCCGATGGGGGATTTCCAGCGAAAGCCGAAACCGGCACCCTGTTCCAGATCGTCGGCCAGATTGTCGATGGCGTTGCCGCCATCATAAAACACCGCGACTGACCATGGGCCACCGAAGCTGTGCTCAAACTCAATACTGCCGATCATCAGGTTTTTGCCGCCCACCACCTGACCATTCTGATCAACCGGGCCGAGCGACTGGTAAGCATAGCCGCGCACGCTCTGTGAACCGCCGGCGAAGAAACGCACCGAAGAGGGCAGTTGCTCAAATTCCTGTGTCCAGGTGACACCGAGGCGGCCACGGGTAATGAAGCGATTGCGCTGATCCAGGGAATTAATGAATTTGAGACCGCCCTGGGCCTGTGCGAAATCGGTGTCGGAGACCACCTGTTTGCTGGCACCACGCATGCTGATATCGAAACGCAGACCGTCAAAGGTATTGATAAAATTACTGCCCCAGGTGCGGCTCCAGCTCAGGCCCGGCATCAGCAGGGTGGAGTCATCGCTGACGTCTGCGATGACATAATCTTCCTGTTGATAGTTGAGAGACATGGATTCACGCCACTCGCCGCGGCTGCGATTCAGGCTGGCACCGATGGTACGGATCGTGCTTTCACTGCTATCGGTGGTTTCGTTGACCACACCTGCGCTGTACACCATTTGATCGGTGCGCGGGTTTAGCACCGGCACGCGATAGTGTGCGGCAAGGCTGTAACCGATTTCAGATACTTTGAATTCGGTGTTAAAACGATGGCCCCTGTTATTAAATCGGGGCATTTCCCAGCCAAACTTGGCACGTGCGCCAGTGTCAGTGCCATAGCCGAGACCGAAGCTATAACGATGACGCTTTCGCGGTCTTAGTGCTACATTAATGGGAATTTCAAGATTGTCCATTAATGGTTGATCGGGTGAAACCTCGACACTTTGAAAATAGTCGCTGTCGTTGAGACCCTGTTGCAGGTCGATTAATGCATCCAGTGAGTAAGGTTCACCACTTTTGAACGGGATGAAACGTCGTAAAAGATCGTCATCGAGAACGTCCTGTTTTAATAGCACTTCGCCGAAGTTATAGCGAGAGCCGCCATCATAGTTGAGATGAATACGGGCTTCATAAGCATCAAGATCTATCGCTACATGATGATCAACAAAACGCGCGTTGAAATAACCACGTTCATAAGCCAGCTTAGTTAGGCTGGCTTTGATGTCTTCATAAGCTAGATGGTTAAAGATATCGCCTTTATGCAATGGCAGATTCTGGATGAGCCTCTGGAATTCAGGATCATTTTGCAATTCCTTACTGATAGCGAAAGCGAATTCTGCAATACGTAATGGTGGGCCGGGATCAATAGCATAGTCGGCCTGCCATTGATCGGGAGATATCTGGCTCAGTTCAGCATCAATAGTAGGACGGTAATATCCAAAGGGCTGTAATGCACTGGCAATTTCCTGCGGGGCTTTTTTGTGTAGACGGTGCAGCCGACCTTCACTCATCAATACATGTTCTTTTTGCTGTTCGATGCTCAGGAACAGGCGAATATTATCTTCCAGTAGCGGCTCGATACCGCTGATATTAATATTAATGTTGACCTGTGCAAACAGTGTTATGGAATACAAACAGGCTAACAGTGCCAGCAGCATTTGCCGCGTTTTATACATTCCGGTTCCTTGGCTGACTAAAATTTATCTCGACGATTGGTCATGCTTTTATTCCGTTCAACAAGAAATGTGGCTGATTATTGTCCTGACAAGAATTTTAATTTAATTAGTGAGCTTAAAGAGATGTTACCTGAGTTGTTTTGATGTTTCATGTTTTAAAATAAATTTGATGAACATGATCCAGGGTGGGCTGATAAGCAGGGAGATGGAAATAACTGCGACAGTCATCTGGTAGCCGTAGCTTGTAATAATATGCGCCTGAATGCCTACAGCCGCCAGCACAAAACTGAATTCACCGATCTGTGATAACAGTGTGCCTGCATATAAGCTTTCTCGCCAGCTAATACCTAGCATGCGCAGGATTACACCGTTAATAAAAGTATTAGTAGTGATAACCAGTAATACCAGGACGCCGATCTGCAGCCAATGAACCATTATAAAATTGATGTCGACGAGCATTCCAATAGAGACAAAAAATAATGCGACAAATACGATACGAAATGATTCGAGACTGTCGTGTACCCAGTGAGTTTCTTCGGTGGCACCGATTAACATACCCGCAACGAAGGCACCGAGTGCAGTCGATAGTCCCAGTAACCCGGTGAGTAGAGACAGACCGAGACAGATGCACAAAGCGGCAAAAACATACATTTCCTGATCCCCGCCCAGAAGCTTTCTCAAGGGTAGGTGGATGGTTTCTTTGACCGCGATATAACCTATGGTGAGAGCCATGGCTGCCGCACCGATGAGTTGCAGCCAGATATTGCCGCTTTCAGCCGTATCGCTACCCATCATCGAGAGCACGATCATCATCAGAATTACAGCCAGATCCTGAGCCAGCAAAATTACTAGTACATTCTGGCCGACTTTGGAATCGATCTCCTTCCAGTCCTGAAGTAGTTTTAAAACAACGGCCGTGCTACTTAAACTAATGACAAAACCGATTAATACGATACGCTCTATTGGCCAATCAAAATACAGGCCGAGTGGCCATACACAACCAATGCTGATAATGATCTGCAGAAGTGTGCCAAACACGGCGACTTGCCAGTTATTAATCAGCTTTTGTGGTGAAACTTCCATGCCGATAAAAAAGAGTAATAACACAACCCCGACGGCGCCAAGCTGGTCAATGATTGCTTTGTCCTTGATTAAAGCAAAACCGTGGGGACCGAACAGGATACCAGCGATTAGATAACCGATGACATAGGGTTGACGTATTGACCGCAATAACAAACCCAGCACTAGTACTGCCAGGGCAGAGCCAACCAGATAGAGCATTATGGGATCAAGATGCATTTATTTTTTAATATCTAGCCTAAGTAATCGGACTCTCAGTATGTGGAAACGGTATCAATTCGGGAGAATGTTCTTCGTTAAATTCATCGACCTTGTTAGCTGCATCGAGCACATGTTCGAAACGGGCAATATGAAATAGTGCGTCACCTTCATTGACCAGTGGCAAGTTGGTTCGACCAATGACGATGCCACTGAACGTGGCCATGATTTTTTCTTCCATTTCACCAAAGGGGTCTGCGACTACGCCAAGCAAAGTATCTTTTTTAACCCGGCTGCCGAGCGGCACCATGGCACGAAGCATGCCACTGTCTGGTGCACGTACCCATGAGCTGGAACGGGCGACCACGGGTTCGCTGTGTTTTTTAACTTTACTGCGTGATGTGGGTAGCATTTCTAGTGCACGCATGACATTGATAATGCCTTTCACGCCAGCTCGAATCGAAACCTCGTCAAAGCGTAGCGCTTCCCCCGCTTCATATAACAACATGGGAATACCGTATTCCGCTGCAGCTTCTCTCAATGAGCCATCACGTAAATTCGATGAAATAATGACTGGAACATCGAATGCTCTGGCCAGTTTATCGGTCTCCTCGTCGTCCAGATTGGCACGAATTTGTGGCAGGTTACTGCGGTGAATGGCCCCGGTGTGCAAATCGATACCGTGGGTACTCTGGCAAACGATTTCCTGCATGAACAGGTTGGCCAGCCGTGCCGCTAAAGAACCCTGTTCTGAGCCCGGAAATGATCGGTTCAGGTCGCGTCTGTCCGGTAGGTAACGAGAGTGACTGATCAAACCATGGGCATTAACGATGGGGACAGCGATAATGGTGCCACGTAGTTGTTTTAATACGGGCAGTTTTAGCAGCCGGCGAATGATCTCAACGCCGTTGATCTCATCGCCGTGGATGGCAGCGCTGATAAACAGGCGTGGCCCCAATTTTTTGCCCTGTACAACATGCACCGGCATAGTTATCGGGGTATGGGTATATAAACGGCCCGCTGGCAGTTCAACGGTGGTGCGTGTGCCCGCCGCGAAAGTGATGCCATTAATAATTAATGGGTTGTCGGGCATGGCACTTATCCTTTGCCTCTGGTTTTTGTTTTATTGGGTTGTGCATTTTTTTCGATGAACTCAATGATCATACCGGCGATGTCTTTTCCTGTAGCGGCTTCAATGCCCTCAAGTCCTGGTGATGAGTTGACCTCCATGACTAAAGGTCCTCGAGATGAACGTAGCAGGTCCACACCGGCAACGTTGAGTCCCATAATTTTAGCCGCCTTAACTGCGGTAGCACGTTCAGCAGGGGTAATCTTAATTAATGATGCGCTACCGCCGCGATGCAGGTTAGAACGAAACTCGCCAGGCAGGGCCTGACGTTTCATGGCAGCGACGACTTTATCGCCAATGACCAGGCAACGGATATCTGCGCCACCGGCTTCTTTTATATACTCCTGTACCATGATGTTGGCTTTTAGTCCCATGAAAGCTTCGATAACGCTTTCAGCCGCTTTTTTTGTTTCCGCCAGTACCACGCCAATACCCTGAGTGCCCTCCAGCAATTTAATTACCAGCGGTGCACCACCGACCATCTTGATCAGATCCTGAATATCATCAGGGTGATGCGCAAAGCCGGTGCTGGGCAGACCGACACCTTTGCGGGACAGGAGTTGCAGGGAACGGAGCTTGTCGCGCGAACGGGAAATGGCCACCGACTCGTTAAGCGGAAACGAACCCATCATTTCAAACTGTCTCAATACAGCGGTGCCGTAAAAGGTAATCGATGCGCCAATGCGGGGAATAACTGCATCAAAGGCATTTAGTGTTTCACCTTTAAAATGTACTTCGGGTTTACTCGGTACGACTTCCATATATGAACGTAGTGCATCCAGTACCAACGGCTCATGACCTCTTTGTGTGCAGGCTTCAATCAGGCGACGGGTGGAGTAGAGCTTTTTGTTACGGGATAATATGGCAATTCTCATGGGTTTAATCCTGATTTAATTTGTGTTTTTCCATGCATAAAAAGCGCGATGGAGAGATAAAGCTGAGGTTAGTATTTTGTGGGCAAGAGTATCATTTTAATGTTCATAGAAGGAATAGCGTCGCCAGTCCGAGAAAACTCAGGAAGCCTACAATGTCAGTGACCGTGGTTAAAACCACGGCACCGGAGAGTGCCGGATCTATGCCCATTTTAGACAGTACCACCGGAATTAACACACCTGAAAAGGCGGCTGCGATCAGGTTAAGCATCATGGCAGCGGCGATAATTAGCGCGATGCCGGCATCCTGAAACCAGAAATAGGTGACGATTGCCACCACCATGGCCCAGGCAAAGCCATTTAATAAACCGACGCTCAGTTCCTTGTTGCCCAGCCAGCGCAGGTTTGAACTACTCACCTGTCCCAGTGCCAGACCACGAATAGTCAGGGTCAGGGTCTGGCTGCCAGCGATGCCGCCCATACTGGCAACTACAGGCATTAATATAGCGAGAGCAACAAACTTATCTAATACCAGTTCAAATCGGCCAATGACCCAGGCCGCCATAAAGACAGTGATAAGATTAATGCCCAGCCAGATGGCACGGCGTTTGGCGCTGGGCACAACCGCGGCAAAAAGGTCTTCATCTTCCACCAGACCACCACTGGCCAGCAAAGCTTTATCAGCTTTGGCCAGAATGATATCAACCACGTTGTCGACGGTGATACGTCCTAGTAACTTATTTTGCTCATCGACCACCGCCACCGAGATCAGGTCGCGCCGTTCGAACAGCAGCGCAACATCATCTTCATCGGCATCAGCATGAACTGAATCGGCACCAGCCTGCATGACATCGGCCACCTGAGCATCCGGATTTTCAGTGACGGTAATGGCGAGAGATAATTTGCCCAGATAAGTACCGTTTTCATCGATCACCATGAGTGCATCAGTATGGTGAGGCAATGGCTTTAATCGTCGTAGATAACGCAGTACCACCGCTAATGAAACGTCCTTGCGTACACTGATCACATCGGTGCTCATTAATCGGCCGGCACTGTCCTCGGCAAAAGAAAGAGTGTTTTCCAGGCGTCGGCGGCGATCTTCGTCGAGTGATTTAAGTACCGCTTCGCTGACGTCTTCCGGCAGTTCTTCCATAACCTCGGCGAGGTCTTCGACATCCATGGACTCGGTGGCAGCCACCACCTCGTGGTGTTCCATTTCGCCGATGATGCTATTTCGTGCTTCATCGCCGAGATAAGTTAGGGTTTCACCTTCAAGGTTTTGTGGTAGCAGCTGCCACAGCTGTTGGCGTAAATCCGGTGGCAGAGATTCCAGAAGACTGGCGATTTCAGCGGCATGCAGCTGTTCAAGATAAGAAACGATGGTTTCTTCATCACCGGCTTTTAAATAACCGATGATGAAATCAACCTGATGGAGTTTTTCTTCCTGTTCGATGTCGGTAATCACTGGATTCATGGATATTGATGTCTTTATTAAAGGTGTTGTTGCCACTCAGCTCATCGATGATTGATAGTATTTATCAGGGCAGGGCGATGCTGTCGGCGACGAAAGAGTGAATACAGTGTATTTTAGCTGAGGCCAGTTAATCGTGCTTAGTCAAGTGAAGGTATTTCTATATTTTTTTATTGCACTAAAACCAGTCTTTACGTTTGAAGTATAAAACCATAGCCGCAACGATGGTAAGCATAACCGCCCAGACCATAGGGTAACCAAAGTACCAGTGCAATTCCGGCATTGCCCAGGGGCTGTCCGGGTGACTGAAATTCATACCGTACAGGCCAACGACAAATGTGAGCGGAATAAAAATAGTGGCAATCATGGTTAATACCCGCATGATCTCGTTCAAACGCTGACTGGCGGAAGACAGGTAAATGTCAATTAAACTGGTGGCCATTTCACGGTAGTTTTCTAGCAGGTCAAGAATCTGGATGGTGTGGTCGTAACAGTCACGTATATAGAGTGAAGTACCTTCCTTGATAAGCGGGTTTTCATCGCGCAATAACTTATTGACTACTTCGCGTTGCGGCCAGAGGTTGCGGCGTAATAATAATAACTCACGGCGTATCTGGTGAATTTCGGTGAGCGTACCTTTTTTGGCCGATGAGCTTAGTAATTGCTCTTCGATGATTTCGATTTTTTCGCCCAGTACTTCCAGTATCGGATAACCCTGATCAATAACCAGATCGACAATACAATAGAGAAGATAGTCTGCTTTTTTGTTACGTATACTGCCGTTTTTTTTACGTAAACGCTGGCGCAGGGGATCGAATGGATCAACACTACCAGCATAAAAACTGATGATGTAATTTTCACCCAGAAAAACTGAAACCTGTTCAACCACGGTTACGTCATTAAATTCAACAGGCATGGACATAATGACAAACAGCAGATCATCGTATTCTTCTATTTTCGGGCGTTGTCCCCTGTTCAAAATATCTTCCAGACTGAGCGGATGAAGTTCGAAGATATGACCGAGTTTTTCAATAGTGCGGGCATGAATCGATCCTTGCAGATGAACCCATGTAATACTGTCTTTGGCAAGATAGGGTCGACATTCGTCGGTGGTCGCCAACTCTTTTTCGATGAAATCACTATCTGTGTAATCAATCAGGTGGATACTGAAATCACCGACCGCCACTTTGCCGCTGTCAATCAGGGTGCCGGGTGAAGTACCGGGTGGATGATAAGTTTTGTCGAAATATTCCATTGTTCACACACTATCTGTTGAAAATGTAATTTCCCACTCCTTACTAGTGTGAACTTAATCGGAAAATTTTTCCAGTGTGTTTTTTTTTCCTTCATATAGTGTTTGTCGATAGAGATTATTGTGTTGAATTAGAAGCCGTCATCCGTGTAACAGAATGTGGTTGGTTATATACTGTTAGCTGTCAGAGAGTTTGTTACTGATGAAATTTGAAAGATGTTATTGCAGCTGTATCTGACTAGAAATGAAAACAAAAGGTGGTAGCCATTATGGTTTACGTCAAAAGAATCGTGCTCGATGTGCTTAAACCCCATCAACCCAATGCGCTGGAGTTTTCACAGACCATTGCCAAAGTCGGCGACAATTATCGTGTGCATCTGATCGTACTGGAGATGGACGAAAACACCGAATCGGTGCAAATAGAAATAACAGGAAACAGCATCGATTTCGACGCGATTCATTCGGCCATCAAAGATCTGGGCGGCTCGCTGCACAGTATCGATGAAGTCGAAGTGCAAAGTGAAGTAGAAGCCGAATAAGGTTTTTTGCATGTTAGGCCAGATCAATTTTTTGCTGGACATCACCCGCTCACACGACATCGTGCGGCGCTATTTTGTGGTCAACGGATTTGATGGCGCGCTCACCATGCTGGGGCTGATCATTGGTTTCATTGTCAGTGAGTCTGACGATTTACTGGTGATCATGAATGTCTGTCTGGGTGCGGCCATTGCGCTCGGCATGAGCGGCCTGAGTAGCGCCTACATCAGCGAATCGGCCGAGCGCAAACACGCACTGGGCAAACTGGAGCAGGCCATGATCAGCGACCTCGGCGATAGCGCGCACGGTGAAGCCTCACGCTGGGTACCGCTATTGATTGCGCTGGTCAATGGTCTGGCGCCGCTGGTGATTTCATTACTGATCCTGACGCCCATCTGGCTGACCATCCTCGGCTTCACACTGCCGGCATCACCGCTCTATCTGGCGATTAGTATCGCGCTGCTGCTGATTTTTCTTCTGGGCGTATTCCTGGGGCGCATTGCCGGCATCTCGTGGCTGCGTAGCGGCGTACAGACTTTAGCCGTGGCCGTGGTCACCGCCGCGCTGATTTACCTGTTTGCAGGCCATTAACATGGCGTTGCCTGTCTGGCACACGATTGAATCTGAAGAAGCTCTGCAGCAGCTCGGCTCCTCGGCCACCGGCCTGAGCACGACAGAAGCGCAACAGCGTCAGGCCGAATACGGCCCGAATGCCATCCCCGAAAAACAGCCGCGTTCACTGCTGGCCATGCTGCTCGGCCAGTTTGCTGATTTCATGATCATGGTGCTGCTGGCCGCCGCACTCATTTCCGGTTTTGTCGGCGAACCGCAGGACACCATCGCCATTCTGGTTATCGTCCTGCTCAACGCCATCATTGGCGCGGTGCAGGAATTCAGGGCAGAACGTGCGGTCGCGGCGCTACGCGAAATGGCCGCGCCCGAGGCGCACGTCTATCGAGATGATCAGGCGGTAACGCTGCCTTCCGCCGAGCTGGTACCGGGTGATGTGGTGGTGCTGGAAACGGGCAGCGTCGTGCCCGCCGACCTGCGCCTGCTGGAAGAGGAAGAAATGCGGGTCGATGAATCGGCGCTGACCGGCGAATCGCACCCGGTTGAAAAGCAGACTGAAACATTAAGCGACACCGGGCTGGCCATCGGTGACCGGCAGAATCTGGCATTCAAGAGCAGCCTGATTACCCGCGGCCGCGGCCGTGGCGTGGTCGTGGCAACCGGGCTGGATACCGAGATCGGCCGCATCGCCGGCCTGTTGCAGGGCGAAGCCGGGGTGAAGACACCGTTGCAGCTGCGTCTGGCCCGCTTTGGCCGATATCTGGCGCTGACCGTGCTGGCCATTTGCGCGGTCGTCTTTACCGCCGGGCTGTTGCAGGGCCAGCCGGTGATGCTGATGTTTCTGACCGCGGTCAGTCTGGCGGTGGCGGCGATCCCGGAAGCGCTGCCCGCCGTGGTCACCATCTCGCTGACCCTCGGCGCGCGCAAGCTGATCCGGCACCACGCACTGGTGCGCAACCTGCCGGCGGTGGAAACGCTGGGCTCGGTCACCTACATCTGCGCCGACAAGACCGGCACCCTGACCCAGAACCGGATGACCGCCGAGCGCTTTTATCTCGCCGGTGGCTGGCGCGATGATTTGCCGGATAGTACTGGCGTCGGTGCAGAACTGGGGCAGGCGATGGCACTGAACAATGACGTTGCCGAGAAGGACGGCGTACCGGCGGGCGAGCCGACCGAACTGGCCCTGTTTACCGCCGCAGATCAGGCCGGTTTTGACAAGGCCGCGCTGGAACAGCGCAAACCTCGCCTCGCGGTCATCCCGTTTGACAGTAAGCGCAAGCAGATGACCACCCTGCATCAGGCCGACGACAAGGTGGTGGCCTATATTAAAGGTGCGCCGGAGCAGCTGCTGGCGCAATGCCAGCAGGCGTTGGCGGGTGAGGGCGCGTTCGCCTTCGATCACGAAGCCGTGCTGCTCGAAGCCGAACGCATGGCTAACCAGGGTTATCGCATACTGGCCTACGCCCGGCGTGAACTGGCCGCCGTACCCGAGCCGCTGCAGCCGGAAGAAATAGAACAGGCTTTGAGCTTCCTCGGTCTGGTCGCACTGATCGACCCGCCGCGGCCCGAAGTGCCACAGGCTATCGCCGATTGCTTAACCGCTGGCATTACGCCGGTGATGATCACCGGCGACCATGCTGGCACCGCCATGGCTATCGCGCAGCGTCTGGGTATCGCCAGCCGTGATCAGGAAATACTCAGCGGCGAAGAGCTGGCGAAGCTGTCAGATGAACAATTCACCCGACAGGTCGGATCCATCCGGGTGTATGCCCGCGTTAGTCCCGAGCAGAAACTGCGCATCGTCAAAGCCCTGCAGGAAAATGGCGAGTTCGTCGCCATGACCGGCGACGGCGTCAATGATGCCCCGGCGCTGAAGCGCGCCGGCATCGGCGTGGCCATGGGCCAGAAAGGCACCGATGTCGCGCGCGAAGCTGCCGACATGGTGCTGCTCGATGATGATTTTGCCACCATCGTGCAGGCGGTGCGCGCCGGTCGCAAGATCTTCGATAACATCCGCAAGTTCATTAAATACACCATGAGTTCGAACTCGGGCGAAATCTGGACGCTGTTTCTCGCGCCCTTTATGGGTCTGCCGATCCCGCTGCTGCCGATCCATATCCTCTGGATCAACCTGGTCACCGACGGCCTGCCAGGTTTGGCGCTGACCGCCGAACCTGCCGAGCCGGACATCATGCAGCGCCCACCACGTCCACCGCAGGAAAATATTTTTGCCCACGGCATGTGGCAGCACATCATCTGGGTCGGTCTGTTGATTGGTGGCCTGTCCATCGCCGCCATGGCCTGGGCGATATCGCGTGACGCCGCCTACTGGCAGACGGTGGTGTTCACCGTGCTCACCGTCTCGCAACTGTTTCATTCACTGGCGGTGCGTAGCGAACATGTATCACTGTTTCGCATCGGCCTGCTCAGCAATCGGCCGTTAGTTGGTGCAGTGATGCTGACCATGCTGTTGCAGCTGGCGGTCATTTATCTGCCTGCACTGAATGGTATTTTTCATACCCAGCCTTTGCCAATGTTCGATCTGGTGATTTGTCTGCTGGTGTCCTCGCTGGTACTGGTCGCGGTCGAGATTGAAAAATGGTTGGTACGTCGAGGTGTTATTTATACAGCGGGTTGATAGACAGTTGATGATAGTTTTAAACGTGGTTTGAAATGCGAACAGTGACGAGGAAATAAACATGAAGACGAAAACACCTTCCCAGAAAATTCACCTGGCGCTGGGTGTAATCAGCGCGTGCCTGATTGTTATATTTACCTTGCAGAATGCCGAGGTCGTACCGGTGAGGTTTCTGTTCTGGAAAATGGAAATGTCACGGGTGATTTTGATTCTGCTTTTGGTGTTGGTGGGATTTGTCGCCGGGTATGTTTTTCATGGCAGGTGGAAGAGGTAGGAGTGCTTTATTCGTCATTCCTGCGCAGATGTAGGTCGGGTTAGCGTAGTGTTATCCGATAGAGCTATGGTTCATTGCATGTGATAAGTTTGTGCAGTTGAAGAATAGGGGGCAGACCACGATTGATTACATTCTCCGCTGAGATATGAAATGCTCTGTGCATGATAGAAAAGTGACTGTCCGAGTTATACTTGGAGCTGTGTAACTCGCCGCACTTTTCTACGTTTTTGGAAGAGAATCTACCCAATAATCGGGATGTTACACAGAGCCCTTAGCGACCACTAAGGGCTGGGCTTTACTTTATCCAAAAACTCTGTGACATAACATACAAGTGCCCACAAAAGTGGCGCTAGTTCACACCTCTTAATCCAAATGTTAGGGCGATCAATACAAACAAATATCTGAAAATCTATTTTACGTTCACAAATTGTAAAGGGAAAATACACTATGAAAATCATCGGCGCGGGATATTCCCGAACAGGCACCATGTCAATGAAAAGCGCCCTGGCGAAATTGGGCTACCGCTCTTACCACATGGAGGAAGCAGTAATGAATTTTGAGAAGGGCGATCTAGATAAATGGAACGCTTACATGGAAGGAAGCTGTGACATGGATTGGCAAAAGCTGCTTTCCGACTACGATGCTACAGCCGACCTGCCTGCTGCTCTTTATTATCGCGAACAGATGGCGGCCTTTCCCGATGCCAAAGTTATCCTAACCGTGCGTGATCCGGAAGCGTGGTGGCAAAGCACTTCTAAATTGGTCAATTTACACAACACGCTGGTCGAACGGATAAAATTCTTACCGCGGTTTGGGGCCTTTCAGCGGCTGTTCCGGAACTGCGAGCGAGCTGTGGCTGGCGGCTCCTCCTTCGATCACGACCATGTTGTTGCGCGATTCAACGCGCACAACGCGGAGGTGAAGGCAACGGTTCCACCCGAACAGTTGCTGGTTTTTGAAGTCAAGGATGGCTGGGAGCCACTTTGCAAGTTCCTTGGCGCACCAGTGCCGAACGAACCATTCCCTCATGAAAACACCGGCATCGCTACAGTTGAAAGAATGATGAAGTGGCTTACGATCACCGATTTCATTAAGCTGGTGTGGTATTGGCTGCTAGGCTTGGTGGTTGTGTTTGTTGTGCTAATTCTGCTTCTCAACAGTTAATTATATGGTATTGATATCGGGTATTACTTTTTGCTATCTGCCTTCTTTGCGGATCATTTGGCGAAATGGGTTACAAAAATATCAATATCTTTTAACAAAAGCAATTTCCGGTCTGTTTATGGTTACAATGCGCCCTAACAAGCGACTGTGGCGTCACCCACCCCACAACGACCTGTGGGCTGGGACTCGGCATAAAGCGCCGTGCCCCTTATTTTAAACGTTATAAAAAATAGGAAGAAATAATGAAAAACGTAATAATGGGACTTTTTTTAATCTCTCTCACGGGCACAGTTAATGCTTCAATGATATGGGATTGGTCATTTCCCGACTCCAATATTACTTTAGCCCAGACAGAAATTTTTTATATTGGTGGAACAATAACGAATGATATAACTTCAACTGAAAGTCTTAATATAGGCGCTTATTCATGGTGGGTTTCAGCTGGCGATCTTAGTAATAGTGATTTTACCGGCAATCTTTATATGATGAATATAACTTCCTATCAAATTGGAGGGCTATTTGAAAATGATGCAGATGCAATAATAGCCCCCGGTGAAAGCTTTACTTTCACATTAGGGCATTTTGATCCAATACTGCCTATTTCATTAGGTACTGAGTTTACGTGGTCAGTTAGGTTATTCAATGACCTCTATGGCCCAAATGAAAGTAATATCACAAAGACTATAAGTGCAACCGTAGTTCCTCTTCCTGCTTCTTTATGGTTAATGTTTTCTGGCGTGTTTTCATTATCTATTCTTGTAAAAAAGAAATAGTGTATAACAATACGTCCAGCAGATGGCCTAATTAGATGTGTTTTTCCTGGTGCAGGCTCATGTTGCTACTTACCTTAAGCGCTATGCATAAATAAATATGGAAGAATTTCTTTTAAAATTATTATCAATTACCTGTCTCATAGGCTTTGTTTTAATTTTATGGGAATTAAAACAATTATATTCATCTTGTAAATGGCCAGAGACACGCGGAAAAATAATCCAGTCTAAAATTGGCTCCCCAAATAATTCTAAAATTGAATACCCGTATATTTATTACACTTACGAAGTCAATGGGAAAGAATACACATCAAGAAGGTTAGCTAATTACTTAACTCACCCAACAGATAAAGAAGTATTAGAAATGTTACTTGAAGAATACCCTGTAGGAAAGGAAGTAAATGTAAAATACCATCCATACTTTCATATGAGAGCTACTTTAAAATCTGGGCCAGTACAATTACCATTATATTATTTAATGCTACTTTCACTACTGCTAATATCTGTCTTTACTGGTGTATTAGCAATATTCAATTACAATATTATATTTGAGACTATTAATGTTGTTTTTAATAATGCATGAGAAGGTAATAACTGTGCACTCAAAAAGACTGCGTATCGGACCCTCCTTATGTCGGGCCGGTTGTCACAGTGTTATGTGTGAATATAAAATAGGGAATCGAGGGGGCAGACTGAGCTATCCTTAATATCAAATGAAGATATATAAGCAATAATAATATAATTAAGACGAAAATTATTAGGAATTATAAATATGCCAGAAAGTAAAGATGATAAATACATTTACTATACAAAAATAGCATGGGCTATTTATACATTGTTAACAGTCGCCATTGTTATTGTATTAGTTCTATTTTTCGCTCAGGATAATGAGGAAAGATTTTTCTACACGCTAATGCCTTTGGCAGCTGCTTATGTTTTCCGACCAATGAATAAACCCTTTAGCAAGCTAATTTTTAAATTTACCGGTGTCTCTCATCCAGCAGATAATAACGAATAGGCACATAAAACCAAAAACTAATGCTGCCTGATTTACAGCTTTAACATGGGTCAGAGTAAAATCTGCCTGTAAAAAAATAATAATCACAACCAGCGCACTCGTCTGAACAGATACAGCATGACTACGGCGATGCCTGACATGACTGTTAGCAGGATGTAGTAACCGTGCTGGCTTTTCAGTTCGGGCATGTTTTCGAAGTTCATGCCGTAGATACCGACCAGCAAGGTCAGCGGTACGAAGATGACGGTGACGATGGTGAGTACTTTCATGATCTGATTGAGTCGGTGACCGTTGAGGCTGATGTAGGCTTCGATGAGGTCGGTGATGACGCTTTGATAGAGTGTCGATAAACTGTTGAAGCGTTCGATGAGTGCGTAGATGTCGTGAAAGTCATCGTGGTGATGGCTGCCGGTTTTGTGCAGTTGTTCGCGCACGTTGGCGAATACGTTTTCATAATAAGCCAGGATGCGGTGCATTTTTCGCAGGCCGGTGTTGTAGCCGACCAGTTCTTTCATCAGCTCGTCTGTGGGGCTGTCGAACAGTTCATCTTCGATGACGTCGAGGCGTTGTTCCAGGTTGAGTAACACGTTGCCGTAACGTTGGGCGACGCGTCGGCTCATGGCGGTGACGATGGACATGGGCGCTTCATGTTTACAACCATTTTGTTGCAGTGTTGACCACAGCTTTGCCAGGTAGGGCGATTCTTTGGAGCGACGCGTGACCAGAAAACAATCGCTGGCGAACATGGCCAGTTGCAGGGTGCCGAAGTCGAGCGAGTCGGATTCGGCATCCAGCGGTTTGAGCAGCAGGTAAATATGATTTTTAAATATTTCAAAACTGGGCGGGTGGCGGTCACGCTGGGCTTCGATGATGGCGCCGTGCTCCAGCGCGAAATGCTGTTCAAGAAATTCACGTTCCTGTTCGGCGGGTTCGGCGTACAGGTCGAGCCAGATCCAGCTATCCGGTTTGTTCTGCCATTGTTCCAGCAATTCCTGGCCGCCGACCTGGGTGGTGTTGTTGTGGCACAACATAAACTGCATCATGAGTTTTCTCCTTTGTTCGTCGGCGCGTTGTCGCTATCACCGAGTTTTTCAAAGCCGCTGCGTAAGTGCAGGTCTCGTTGCGGGT